>VFSW01001157.1_pt1 | contig 39756 bp, 33 predicted proteins | sample 5358111 | NCBI WGS metagenome assembly VFSW01 (sample SAMN11554181, study PRJNA540505) | mine drainage metagenome | isolation source: sediment from site ElyBrook_90M | place: USA: Ely Copper Mine, Vershire, VT | collected 2017
GCCGGCAGTATCGGGCGCATCCGTCGTGAACACGATCAGCGGCGCGCCGACTGCGACCTTATCGCCGATTTCCCCGTGCAGTCGCGCGATGCGGCCGCCGACCGGCGCCGGCACCTCGACGGCCGCCTTGTCGGTCATGACCTCGGCGATCGGCTGGTCTTCCGCGACGACGTCGCCGGGCTTGACGAACCAGCGCACGATCTCCGCCTCGACGGTTCCTTCGCCGAGATCGGGCAGCTTGAACACGTACTCGCTCATGCGGGCTCCATCGCTACTTTTAGCGCGGCGGCAACCCGCGCCTGGCTCGGAAAATATTCCCACTCGAACGCATGCGGGTACGGCGTATCCCACCCGGCGACGCGTTGGATCGGCGCGAGCAGATCCCAAAAGCATTCTTCCTGGATGATGGAGACGATCTCGGCGCCAAACCCGGAAAATCGGGTCGCCTCGTGCGCGACCACGCACCGGCCGGTTTTCTTCACCGAACTGCAGATGCTATCGGCATCCAGCGGAACCAAGGAACGCAGGTCGATGATCTCGGCATCAATACCCTGCGCGGCCGCGGCCGCGGCGGCGACGTGCACCATGGTGCCGTAGCTGATGATCGTCAGGTCCCTGCCCGCGCGTACGATGTCGGCCTTGCCGAGAGGCACGGTGTAATGCCCCGCGGGCACCTCGCCCTTCTTGTGCGTGCTCCACGGCACCGCCGGCTTGTTGGTGTCGCCGTCGAAGGGGCCGTTGTACAAGCGCTTCGGTTCGAAAAAAATGACCGGGTCGTCGTCCTCGATCGCCGTGATCAACAGTCCCTTCGCATCGAACGGATTCGAAGGCATCACGACTTTGATGCCGCAGACATGCGTGAATATGCCTTCGGGGCTCTGCGAGTGGGTCTGGCCGCCGCGTATGCCGCCGCCGCACGGCGTGCGAATCGTGACCGGAGCGAAGAAGTCGCCGGCGCTACGATAGCGCAAGCGCGCCAGCTCACTCGCGATCTGGTCGAACCCCGGATAGATGTAGTCCGCGAACTGTATTTCGGCGACGGGCCGCAAGCCGTTGACCGCCATGCCGATCGCGGCGCCGACGATGCCGCCCTCGGCGATCGGGGTATCGAGCACGCGGTGTTCGCCGTATTTGCGCTGCAGGCCCTCGGTGACACGGAATACGCCGCCGAAATAGCCGATATCCTCGCCCATCAGCACGACCGCCGGATCGCGGCCGAGCATCACGTCCATCGCGGAGTTCAGCGCCTGGATCATGTTCATCTGGGCCATTACTTGGAATTCCTTTCGGCGCGCATCGCCTCGCGTTGGCGCTGCAGATTCAACGGCATCTCTTTGAACACGTCTTCGAACATGAGATCCGGGTCGAGCCGCGGCCCTTCGGTGAGCGTGCCGTAGGTCGCCGCTTCCTTCCAGCTCGCCGCAACCAGGGAATCGAGCTCGGCGGCGAGCGCGCGGTGGCGCTCTTCGGACCAGCCGCCGTGTTTGATGAGGTGCTGTTTGAGCCGCTCGATCGGATCGCCGAGCGGCCAGTGCGCATAGTCGTCTTTGGCGCGATAGCGCGCGGGGTCATCGCTGGTCGAGTGCGCCGCCGCTCGATAGGTCACCAATTCGATCAGCGTCGGTCCGGCCCCGGTGCGGGCGCGCTGCGCGGCCCATTGGGTCACCGCATGGACCGCCAGGAAATCGTTGCCATCGACGCGAACGCCGGCAATCCCGTAGCCCGGGCCGCGCGCGGCAAAAGAGCGTTGTTCGCCGCCGGCATAACCCTGAAACGTCGAAATCGCCCACTGGTTGTTGACGACGTTGAGGATCACGGGCGCCTGATAAACGGCCGCGAACAGCAGGGCGTGGTGAAAATCCGCTTCCGCGCTCGCGCCCTCGCCGATCCAACTCGCGGCCAGGTGATCCTCGCCTTTGATCGCCGCGGCCATCGCCCAGCCGACCGCTTGCGGGAATTGGGTGCCGAGGTTGCCGGAAATCGAGAACAATCGGCCCGCCGCCGAGTGATACATGACCGGGAGCTGCCGGCCCTTGCACATGTCGCGCGTGTTCGACAGGAGCTGGCACATCATATCGACGAGCGGGATGCCGCGAACGATGTGCAGTCCCTGGTTGCGGTAGGACGGGAACAACATGTCGCCGGGGCGCAATGCCATGCACTGCGCGACCGCAACCGCCTCCTCGCCGAGGCTGCGCATGTAAAACGAGATTTTGCCCGCGCGCTGCGTGCGCTGCATGCGTTCGTCGAAAATGCGCGTGAGCAGCATGTGGCGCAAGCCGATCTCGAGTTCGGCTGCGTCGAGGTGCGGATCCCAAGGCCCCCGGGCCTCGTGCTTGTCATCGAGCACGCGCACGAGTTCCAGGCTGAGAAAGCCGATTTCGCGCGCGCGGGCGCTCACGTCCGGGCGCCGGACGGCGCCAGCCTCGGACAGTTGCAGGTAGCTGAAGTCCGGAGCCTCTCCGGGACGGGCCGGTGTCGGCGGCACGTGCAGGCGCGATCGTCTTTGCATGACCCTAATCTACGTCGCGGCGCCGGGAAATGTTGATTTCGTTGGTAGATACCCGAATAATACGAATAATTCATTCCATATTTCCGCTATTTATGGAAAATAATCGCCGATCCGACCTCGATTCCTTGGATTTGAAGCTGCTCGATATCCTGCAGCGCGAAGGCGCGCTGTCGGCTGCCGAAGTCGCGTCGCGCGTGCGCCAGTCGACGACGACGTGTTGGCGCCGGATCCAGCATCTCGAACAAGCGGGCGTCATCAGGTCGCGCGTCGCGCTCCTCGACCGCGGCGCACTCGGCCTCGACGTGACGATCTTCGCCCACGTCAAGCTCGCGTCGACGGGCCGCGACGCGATCGCCAAGTTCGAAGAGGCGATTCGCGACCGCAGCGAAGTGCTGGAATGCTACACGCTGACGGGCGAATGGGATTTTCTGTTGAAGATCGTCACGAAGAACATCAAGTCCTTCGAAGCGTTCTACCTCGATTACCTCTCGCGCATACCGTACGTGCAATCGGTCAATTCCTCGGTCGCGGTCACCGTGATCAAGGAATCGACGGCGCTGCCGCTGCGCTGAGCGGCGCCGCGGAGCGTCAGGTCGTAAGCACCGTGGCGCCGATGGTGCGCCTGCCGGCGAGCGCGAGGTGCGCGTCGCGCGCATCGCGCAGCGCGAAGCGCTGACCGACGTGCGCGCGCACCTCGCCCGCGGCGACCCGCGCAAACAGGTCGGCGGCGCGGCTCTGCAATTCCGCGCGGCTCGCGATGTAGTCGAACAGCATCGGGCGGCTTGCGAACAAGGACCCGCCGGCCGCGAGATCGGCGAGCTTGAACTCCGCGATCATTCCCGAGGATTGGCCGAAGCTCACGAACATGCCGCGGCGTTTCAGGCATTTCAGCGAACCGCGCCAGGTGTCGTTGCCGACCGAGTCGTAAACCACGTCGCAGCCCTTCCCCGCGGTGATCTCGGCGACCCGCGCGGCGAAGTCTTCCGATCGGTAGTTCACGATGTGCGCGTAGCCGTGCGCGGCCGCGATCTGCGCCTTTTCAGCCGAGCCGACCGTGCCGATCGCGCTCGCGCCGAGCATCTTCAGCCACTGGCCCAAGATGAGGCCGACGCCGCCGGCAGCCGCGTGCACGAGCACGGTATGGCCGGCCTTGACGGGAAAGCATGAATTGACGAGGAATTGCGCGGTCAGGCCCTTGAGCATCAGCGATGCGGCAATTTCGAACGGCACGGCGTCCGGTATCTTGACCAAGCGGTCGGCCGGCACCACCCGGCGCTGCCGATATGCTCCGGACGGCATCGTGTAGGCGACGCGATCGCCGGGCGCGAGGCCGGCGACATCCGCGCCGACGCTCTCGACGACTCCGGCGGCCTCGCTTCCGGGAATCAGCGGCGACGACGGCCATGGATAAAGACCGCTGCGGAAATAGGTGTCGATGAAGTTCACTCCGACCGCGCGCTGCGCGATCAGCGCTTCGCCGCGGCCCGGCTCGCCCGTCTCCAGGGCCGCCCATTCCAATACCTCGGGCCCGCCCGGCGCGCGCGCGCAAATGCCCATGTCTCGTTCGGAAGAATTCATGGCTGCCTCACATTAAGCTTTCGGGAAACCGGCAAGGACGATGCGAATCGGCGTATGCGCGCGCAGGCGTCCCGCAACACCGCCTCCTCGGCGGCGAAGCAAATCCGGACGAAGCCGCCGGTATGGCGGCCGAACGCGCCGCCGTCGATGACCGAAACGCGTTCGGACTCGTACAGGCCGCGCATGAACTGGTATCCCGTGAGCCCCGTGCCGCGCACGTCGATCAGCAGGAACATGCCCGCGTCGGGAACGCAACAGGCGAGGCCTTTGGCGCCGGCGAGCTCGGCGAGGATGAAGTCGCAACGGCTGCGGCAATAGTCGCGGATCCGCGCCTCCGCGGCGGGCGCGATGCCGAGCGCGGTGATCGCCGCCTCTTGGATGAATCCCGGCAGCCCGAACAGCATGCACATGACGAGCGATTCCACGTGGACCGCGAGTTCGCGCGGGCCGACGATCCAGCCGGCGCGCCAGCCCGTCATCGCGTGAGTCTTCGACAGGCTCCCGATCGTCACGACCCGGTCGGGCAAGCTCGCGGCGAGGCTCGGCACGCGGCCGCCGGGCGCGAGGCCCGCATAGACCTCGTCGGCGACGACCCACAGCGAGTGGCGGCGCGCGAGATCGCCGATCGCCGCCAGGTCGGATTCGGCCAAGATGGAGCCGCTCGGATTGTTCGGCGTCGCGAAAAAAATCGCCCGCGTCCGCGGCGTGACCGCGCGCTCGAGCGATTTCAGATCGACGCGGAAGCCGTTTTCCGGCGAGGCGGCGACGCGGACTAAACGCGCGCCGGACACTTCGATCGTCGCCGGATATGTCGGATACATCGGCTCCACGGCCATGACCTCATCGCCCGGCTGCGCAAGGCACAGCGAAGCGGAGAATAGCGCGTTCTGCGCGCCGGAGAGTACGACGACCTGGTCCGCGCTCACGCTCTGGCCGCTGCGCGCGGTATGCAGCGCCGCGATCGCTGCGCGCAGCGGCTGCCGCCCCGAGGCCGGCGTGTAATGGGTGTCGCCGGCGCGGATGCATTCGATCGCGCGCTCGCTGACGGGCGCCGGCGTGTCGAAGTCCGGATCGCCGACGCTCAACAGGATCACGTCCTCGCCGCGCTCGTGCGCATGCCGCGCTTCGTAATGCGTAAGCCACGCATCCGCACCCTCGCCGGCGATCCGTTCTACCAAAGCGGAAAATTTCATCGGCGGAAACCTCGCATCTTGCATACCTCATACCTGCCTTGCATACTTTCTCCATCGTAGCGCGCTTTTCGGCGCGGCGTCCTCAAAGGCTCCATCATGGCGATCACCGTCGGGCGCTATCTGGTCGGTTTGCTGACCGCCAATGATATCGATACCGCGTTCGGAATTCCCGGGGTGCACACCCTGGAACTGTACCGCGGGCTCGCCGAATCGCGGATCCGGCACGTGCTCGTGCGCCACGAGCAGGGCGCGGGCTTCGCCGCCGACGGTTACGCGCGCGCGAGCGGCCGCGTCGCGGCCGCGTTCGTGATCTCCGGGCCGGGCTTGACGAACGTGTTGACCGCCGCCGCGCAGGCCTACTCCGACTCCGTGCCGCTGCTCGTGATCGCGAGCACGCCGGCGCGCGCATCGCTCGGCAAGCAATGGGGCGTCCTGCACGAGCTGCGCGATCAGCATGCGCTGGCCGAGCGCGTCTTCGGCGTCGCGCGCTCCGCCCGCAGCGCCGCGGACGTGCGCGACCACCTGCGCGTCTGCCTGGCGTCGTTGCGCTCGGGCAGACCCCGGCCCGCCTATCTCGAGGTGCCGCTCGACCTGCTCGCGGAAACGACGACGCTGCGGCCGGAGCGCTTCGAGGCCGCGGCGCAGGCCGCATGCGGCGAGGAGGCGCAGATCGACGCCGCCATACGCCTGCTGAACGGCGCCGAGCGGCCGCTGATCATCGCGGGCGGCGGCGCGCGCGCGGCCGCCGGTGCGCTGCGCGAGATGGCGGATGTGCTCGATGCGCTCGTCGTGACGACCGCCGCCGGAAAGGGCGTGCTGCCGGAGCGTCACGAGGCCAATCTCGGCGCATCGCTCCCCTACCGCGAGACGCTCGCCTTGGTCGGCATCGCCGACGTCGTCGTCGCGGTCGGCACCGAAATCGGTGAAACCGACCTGTACACGGCGCTGCGGCTGCCGCTCCCCGGCCGCTTGATCCGCATCGACTTGGATCCCGCGAAGCTCGCGGATCACTACGCGGCCGCGGTGCCGATACTGGGCGATGCGCGGCGCAGCCTCGAGTCGATCAATCGCGGCCTGACGCGGCGAATCGGCTGGAAAACGCGGGTCGGCGGCTCCGCGCCCGTGCGTGCGCAGATCGAAAGCTGCTGGAGCGGACAGGCGCGGGCGCAAGGTCGGGCGCTCGCCGCGATTCGGACCGCACTGCCCGCCGAGGCCGCGGTGTTCACCGACATGACGCAAATCGCGTATCACGGCAATTACGCCTTTCCCGTCGATGCGCCCGGCTGCTGGTTCCATCCGTCGGGCTACGGTACGCTCGGGTTTGCGCTGCCGGCCGCGCTCGGCGCCAAGATCGCAACGCCTGCGCGCGCCGTGCTCGCGCTCGCCGGCGATTTCGGCCTGCAGTTCACGCTTGCCGAACTGATGACGGCGGCCGAGAACGGCGTCGCGTTGCCGATCGTCGTCTGGAACAATGCGGCGCTCGGCCAGATACGCGACGACATGACCGCCGCGGACATAGCGCCGCTCGGCGTCGTCGCGCGAAACCCCGATTTTCAAGCTCTTGCCGGCGCCTGCGGCGTGCGCTCGCTGCGCGCGCGCAATGCGGCGCAGTTGACGCAGGCGGTTCGGACCGCTCTTGGCGCCGAAGGGCCCACGCTGATCGAAATCATGGAGGTGGATTTTTATGAATAGGAACCTGGCTGCGGCCGGCACGCTCATTGCGCTCGCCGCCGCGATGCCCGCCTCGGCCGGCGAACACATACATCTCGTCGAACGCGCCCTCACCGACAAGACCCTGGATCTTGGCGCGAAGGGCGACTCGCGCGGCGACTTGTTGACGTTCGCGAACCCGGTCTACGACGCCGCCAATTCGGTGCGCGTCGGCAGCGACCAGGGCTTTTGCGTCAGGGTCATAACCGGCAAGAGCTGGGAGTGCTTTTGGACGCTGATGTTGACAGGCGGGCAAATCACCGTCGAAGGGCCGTTTTTCGACGCCGGCGACTCGACCATGACGGTAACCGGCGGCACCGGCAAATACGCCGGCGCCAGGGGCGCGATGAAGCTTCACGCGCGCTCCGCGCAAGGCACCAGTTACGACTTCACCTACGATTTGCTCTGAGGCGCGGCCATGCCCTACACCGCAGAGCATTGCGCGCGCAGCCGCGCGGACTTTCCCGCCTTGGCGCGCACGTATCGCGGATTTCCGCTGGCATTTCTCGACGGTCCGGGCGGCAGCCAGGTTCCGAACGCGGTGATCCGCGCGATCGAGGATTTCTACGTCACCTGCAACGTCAACACGCGCGGCAACTACCCGCCGTCGCGTGAAGTCGACCGCCGGATCGCCGAGGCGCGCAGCACCGTCGCCGCGTTTCTAGGCGCCGCCGGCCCGGAGACGATATCCTTCGGCCAGAACATGACGACGCTCTGTTTCGCGCTCAGCGCGGCGATCGGCCGAACCCTCGCCGCGGGCGATGAAGTCCTGATCACCGAGCTCGATCACGAGGCGAATCGCGGCCCGTGGCTGCGGCTGCGCGACCGCGGCGTCGTGATCCGGGAAGTGCGCCTCCTGCGGTCCGGCGAACTGGATGCGGCCGACATGGCCGAAAAGATCTCGGAACGCACCAAGGTGTTCGCGCTCGGCGCCTCGTCGAACGCGCTCGGCACCGTCAACGACCTCGCACTGGCGCGCCGCCTGACGACGAGCGTCGGCGCGCTGCTCGTCCTGGACGCCGTGCACTACGCGCCGCATTTCCCGCTCGACGTGCAGGCGCTGGGCGCGGATTTCCTGCTCTGTTCAGGGTACAAGTTCTACGGGCCGCACGTCGGCATTCTGTATTCGCGTCCCGGCGCGCTCGAGCGGCTGCCGACCGACCGGCTCGCATCGCAGGACGCGGCGGCGCCGTACCGCATCGAGACCGGCACGCTGAATCACGCGGCTATCGACGGCCTGCGCGCCGCGATCCTGTACATCGCGCAATGGGGCGACGGCGCGGACCTGCGCGCCCGCATCGTCGACGCGATGACCGGCATCTCGGCCTACGAGCACGCGCTCGCGCGTCATTTCTTCGACAAGATCGGCGCCTTGCCCGGCGTCGAGATCTTCGGCCCCCCGTTCTTGCATCGCGCGCGCGCACCGACGGTGTCGGTCACGCTCAAGAGCCGCGCAGCCGCGCACGCCGCGGCGGCGCTCGGCGAGAGCGGCATCTGCGTCTGGGACGGCGACTTCTACGCCACGCGCGCGGTCGAGGTGCTGGGGCTGACGGCCCGCGGCGGATTGCTGCGCACCGGCGTGTCGATGTACAACACGCGCGCCGAAATCGATCGGCTTTTGGAGGGCATCGCGGCGCTCGCGCAATAGTCGAACGCTAGTCGGCGCGATTCACCGCCGCGGCGACCGCTGCGTGCAATGATTGCAGGCCGAGCGATACGTCTTGCATGACGCCGTCGACGAAAAATGCCGGCGGCGCGCGGACGTGGCTGCGCCGCCCGCCGTCAATGTGTTCGCGCACCTTTTGCAAATAAATGCGATCGTCCGTCTCGGCGATGAATCGCACGACATCGAGGCCGATCTCGCGCGCATGGCTCTGCAAATCCTTGCTCTTCAGATGGGCCTGGCGGCGGAACAACAGATCATGCATTTCCCAGAACTTCCCCTGGCTCGCCGCGGCCTCCGCGGCCTCGGCCGCCGCCAAGGCGTGCGGATGAGCCTCCTCGACCGGGAAGTGGCGGAAAATGAATCGTATCTTGTTCGGGAACTGCTCCAGCAGGAGATGCGGCGTCGGCGCCGCGGCCCTGCAATGCGGGCATTCCAAATCCCCGTATTCGATCAGCGTCACGCGCGCATGCAGCGGCCCCAACAGGTGATCGGCCGGCTGCGGCGCAACGGCCAAGCCGATCGGGTGCGGTTTCTGCGTCATGGACCACCGGCCTCCGTGTTGCGGTTAGCTCAGTATGATTTTTGGCTTATCGGCCAATCCCTCGACGATCAGCTTATTGACCTTGCGGACGAAGCCCGCGGGATCCGCAAGTTCGCCGCCCTCGGCGAGCAGGGCCTGGTCGAACAAGACCTCGGCGAGTTCGCCGAACGCGGCCTGGTCGCCGGTGTCCTTGAGGCGTTCGACCAAGGGATGCTTCGGATTCAATTCCAGGACCGGCAGCGCCGCGAACGGCATGTTCTGTCCCGCCTGCTTGAGTATCCGGCTCATGCGCAGCGACACGCCGAACCCGCCGGCCACGAGGCAGGCAGGCGAATCGGTGAGCCTCGCGGAGATGCGCGCGCTCTCGATCTTCCCCTCGAGCGCCTTTGCGAGCCGCTCCAAGCTGTCCTTGTAGATCGTTTCCGCGGCCGCCTGATCCGGCGTTCGGATCGCGGACGCGACGTCGGCCGAGCCGCTCGCCGCGCTCGCGAGCGGCTTGCCTTCGAACTCATGCAAGTGGCTCACGACCCATTCATCGATGCGATCCGTCAGGAGCAGCACCTCGATTCCCTGAGCGCGGAATCCCTCGAGGTGCGGGCTGTTGCGCGCCGCGGTCTCGGTGTCGGCCGTCAGGTAGTAAATGGCCTTCTGATCCGGCTTCATGCGCGCAACGTAGTCCGCGAGCGCGACGCTCTGCGCTTCGCCCTCGGCCGCGGTCGAGCGCAGGCGCAGCAGCTTGGCGATTCGCGCCCTCTGGCCGGGATCCTCGATGATCCCCTCCTTGAGCACCGCGCCGAAGGACTTCCAGAACTCGGCGTAGGCGGCGGGATTGTTCGCGGCGAGATCCTCGAGCAGATCCAGAGTTCTCTTGACCAGGGCGGATCTGATCTTGTCGACGGTGCGGTCGTTCTGGAGAAGCTCGCGCGAGACATTGAGAGGAAGATCCGATGAATCGACCAGGCCGCGCATGAACCTGAGCCACGGCGGGAGGAGTTCCGCGGCCTTGTCCATGATGAACACGCGCTTGACGTACAGCTGAATGCCCGCGCGCTGCTCGCGGTCGAACAGGTCGAACGGCGCGCTCTTCGGCAGGTAGAGCAGCGACGTGTATTCGATGTTGCCTTCCACCTTGTTGTGCGCCCATGCCAGGGGCTCATCCTCGCCGTGCGCGATGTGCTTGAAGAATGCGCGATAGTCGTCGTCGCTGAGCTCGGACTTCGAGCGCGTCCAGAACGCCTTGGCTTGATTCAGCGTTTCTTCCTTGCCGCCGCTCGCGAGAATGATCGGCAGGCTCAGATGGTCGGAGTACTTGCGCACGAGCTGGCGCAAGCGCGGCTCTTCGAGAAATTCCTTGTCGTCCGCGCGCAGATGCAGAACCACTTCCGTGCCGCGGTCGGACTTGTCGCTCTCTTGAATCTCGTAGCTGCCCTCGCCGTCCGAGTCCCAGCGCACGCCGGCGGATCCGGTCCGCTTGGTTCGCACCGTCACGCGCTCGGCGACGATGAACGCCGAGTAGAAGCCGACACCGAATTGCCCGATCAATTGCGCGTCCTTCGCCGAATCGCCGCTCAAGGTCTCCAGGAACCGCTTCGTTCCGGAGCGCGCGATCGTGCCGAGGTTGTCGATCACTTCCTCGCGGCTCATGCCGATGCCGTTATCCCGGACCGTCAGCGTGCCCGCGGCGGCGTCCGCAATCAGCCGGATTCCGAGTGCGTCCGTTCCCAGGAGTTCGGGATTCGCGATCGCTTCGAAACGCAGCTTCTCGCACGCGTCGGAGGCATTCGAAATGATTTCGCGCAGGAAGATCTCCTTGTGCGAATACAGCGAATGAATGACCAGGCGCAATACTTGCTTGGTCTCCGATTGAAATTCCCTCGTCTCGAGCGGCGCTGCGGTGGTCATGATGGTGTCGATTCAACTCCAAAGGTTGCGGGCGACATTGCCCGGCACCCCCATGGGGGCGGCGGGCGGAAATTCAAGCGGACGGGGCCTTCAAGGCCAATTCGCCCGCGGGTCGAAATCGAATTCCCGGCGCATGCGTTCGTAGATTTCCCGGGCGTGCGGCGAATGCGCGGCCGGCGTTACGATTTTGACGACGACGAACTGGTCGCCGCCGGGATTGCCCGGCAGGCCGCGGCCGCGCAGTCTGAGCTTCTGCCCCGACTGCGCGCCGGCTGGAATCGTCAACTCGACGGCTCCGCCGAGCGTGGGAACGGCGACCTTCGCGCCGAGCGCCGCCTCCCAGGGAGCGAGCGGCAATTGGATCTGCACGTCCTTCGCGTCCAGTTCGTAGAGCGCGTGCGGACGAATTTTGATGCGGACCAAAGCAGGCGCCCGCTGACCGCCGCCGGCGATCCGCAGCGCCTGGCCGTCGGTGACGCCGGCCGGAATCTGCACGTCCACGGCCCGCGCCCGACCATTCGCAGGCAGCGTGACGCGCCGCTTGGTCCCCGCATACGCCTCTTCGACCGTCACTTCCACCTCGCCGGCCTGCTCGCTCTGCGGCTCGGCCCTGCCCGCAGACTGGCCGAACAGCGTCGAGAAGAAGTCGCTGAAGCCGTTGAGGTCTTCGAATGTGCGGCCGCCGGACTGCGCGCGCTGCCGCCCCCGGTCCGGGGGCGGGCGGAACTGTTGACCCGGGCGGTAATGCCTGCCGAGCTGGTCGTAGGCGGCTCGCTTTTCCGGGTCCCGCAGCGCCTCGTATGCCTCTTGAAGCTCCTTGAACTTCTCCTCGGCGTGGTGTTCCTTGCTGACGTCCGGATGGTATTTGCCGGCGAGCTTGCGGTACGCGCGCTTGACCTCGTCCGCGCCCGCGCGCCGGTCTACCCCCAGAATTTCGTAATAGTCCTTGAATTGCATGCCGAACCTTGGATCCGTCTACCCCACCGCCCGAAAACCGCCGGGCGGAACTTGAATTTCGCGATCATCATCCCGACGATAGGCCGGACTCCGGTACGATTGTGCCGTTAATTTTTGTAAAGTGGCGCCCCATGAAGCGAATTTTCCTGTTCATCGTGACGAACTTGGCCGTATTGGCGCTGTTGTCGCTCGTGCTTTTCGTGCTGCAACAAGTCTTCGGCGTGCACTTGAGCCAGGGCGGACTCGGCGGCTTGCTGGTATTTTCCGCGCTGTTCGGCTTCGGCGGCGCGTTGATTTCGCTAGCAATATCAAAATGGATCGCAAAGCGCACGATGGGCGTGCGCGTGATCGCGCAGCCACGGACCGAAACGGAAAGCTGGCTCGTGCACACGGTCGAGCGCTTGGCGGCGGCGGCCCATATCGGCATGCCGGAAGTCGGCATTTTCGACGCCGAGGAGATGAATGCGTTTGCGACCGGCGCGCGCCGCGATGCCGCATTGGTCGCAGTCAGCAGCGGCCTGCTGCGCGGCATGTCGCGCTCGCAAATCGAAGCGGTGCTCGGCCATGAGATCAGCCACGTCGCAAACGGCGACATGGTGACCCTGGCGCTGCTCCAGGGCGTGTTGAATACCTTCGTGATTTTTCTCGCGCGCATCATCGGCAACATCGTCGACCGCACCGTGCTCCGGAATGAGCGCGACCAGGGCGGCATCGGCTTTTTCGTGACGACGATGATCGCTCAAATCGTGCTGGGGATCTTCGCGAGCATGATCGTCGCCTGGTTTTCGCGTTACCGCGAATACCGCGCGGACCGCGGCGGGGCGAATCTCGCCGGAACGGGCAACATGATCGGTGCGCTGGAAGCGCTGAAACACAGCCACGGAGAGCCGATGCCGGACCAAATGCAGGCGTTCGGCATCAATAGCGGCGCCGCAACCGGGATCACGCGCTTGTTCATGAGCCACCCGCCACTCGACGAGCGCATCGCGGCGCTGCGCGCCGCCGCTTAAGGCCGGCGCCCGACCCATGCCGCGAGCGCCGGATTGCGCGACGCTTCTGGAATTGAAGGCCGCGGTCGGCGCTTCCGGCTGGCTCGATTCCGCCGCGGAAGTCGCCCCTTATCTGGATGATTTTCGCCGCCTGTTCCACGGCGCGACGCCGCTCGTGCTGTTACCGCAAAGCACCGGCGAGGTCGCGCAAATCCTGCGCCTATGCAGCCGCGACGAGGTCGCGGTCGTCCCTCACGGCGGCAACACGGGCTACTGCGGCGGCGCGACGCCGGATGAGAGTGGATCGCAGATCGTGCTGTCGATGCGGCGCATGAACCGCGTGCGCGAGATCGATCCCGCGAACTTCTCCCTCATCGTCGAGGCCGGCTGCACGCTCTCCGTCGTACAGGCTGCGGCGCGCGCGGCGAACCGATTGTTCCCGCTCTCCCTGGGTTCGGAAGGCTCGGCGCAAATCGGCGGCAATATCGCGACGAACGCGGGCGGTACGGCGGTCCTACGGTACGGCATGATGCGCGACCTGGTGCTGGGGCTCGAGGTCGTACTCGCCGACGGCCGCGTGCTCCCCGCGCTCGGCAAGCTGCGCAAGGACAATACCGGCTACGACGTCAAATCGCTGTTCGTCGGTTCCGAAGGCACGCTCGGCGTGATTACCGCGGCATCGTTGAAGCTCTTCCCGCTGCCGGCCGATTCGGCGACCGCGCTGGTCGGCGTGCAATCGCCCGCGCAGGCGCTCGAGCTGCTCGTTCGGCTGCGCGGTTCTGCCGGGGATCAAATCACGGCGTTCGAACTTCTGCCGCGGCGCGCCGTCGAACTCGCGGTCCAATACATCGACGGGGTCGCCGACCCGCTTGCCGATGCCGCGCATTGGTACGTACTCGTCGAAATCAGCGCGTCGGAACCGGACGGCGGCGCGACGACGTCTTTGGCCGAGGAACTCGCGGCGGCGGCGGCACAGAGCCTGGTCTCGGACGCGATCATCGCCGCATCGCTCGCGCAAGCCGAGGCCATGTGGAAGCTGCGCGAATCGATCCCCGCCGCGCAAACGCGCCACGGCGCGAGCCTCAAGCACGACCTCTCCGTGCCGATCTCCGCCCTGCCCCGCCTGATCGATCGCGGCACGGCACTTGCGGCGCGCATCGTGCCTGACGGCGAGACGATCGCCTACGGCCACGCGGGCGACGGCAATCTGCATTTCAACGTGAGCCAACGTCCGGGCAGCGAGCGCGCGGCGTTCCTGGCCAAGAAAGCGCCGCTGGAGGATGCGCTGTTCGATTTGACGGAAAGTCTCGGCGGAAGCTTCAGCGCCGAACACGGCATCGGGCGGCTGCGGGCCGCGCAACTCGCGCGCCGCACGGATCCGGTGGAGTTCTCGCTGATGCGCGACTTGAAGCGTACGCTCGATCCGAAGGGAATCATGAACCCGGGCAAACTGCTCGCATGATGCTGCGGGCTTGACGGCCGGGATGCGCGAGTTGCGGCTCCCCATCGCCACGCCGCGCCTGTCGCTGCGCGAGTTCTCGCAGCCTGATTTCGACGGCATCCTCGCCTATTCGTCCGATCCGCGCGTGACGCGGTATTTGTTCTTCGATCCGCGCGATGCCGAAGCCACGGCCGAATATCTCGACGCGCTGCTCGAGTCGCAGCGCGAGGTGCCGCGCACGCGCTTCGAACTCGCCGTCGAGGAGTGCGCTTCGGCGCGCCTCATCGGCGCGTGCGATCTGACGATGATCGAGAGCGGCGTTTTCGACTTGGGCTACATGCTCGACGCCGCGCACTGGGGCAAAGGCTACGCGACCGAAATCGCGTTCGCCCTGGCGCAAGCGGCGTTCCGCGACCTGCGCGCGCGGCGCGTCATGTCCACCGTGGATGTGCGCAACCAAGCCTCGATCCGCGTCCTCGAGAAAATCGGCATGCGCTGGGAAGCCGTATACCGCAAGCATCGCCGCGCGAAGAATCGTTGGTGGGATTGCCACCTCTTCATCCTGCCGCGCGAGGTTTGGGAATCCGAACGCGCGCGCGGCGGCGCCCAAGGCAGCTAGGGGCTCCGGCCTCCGTCGTCGCCTTCCTTTTCTGCCGCCTCGAGTGCGCGTTCGCGCTTCTTGGCGCGCTCGATGACCTCATCGCTCGGCATTCCGGTGCGCGCGCTGGAGCGCAAAGTCAGTATGCCGCCGACGAGCGCGGCGACGACGAGCGCGATGATGAACAATGCCTTGATCATCCGCCGACCCGGCGCATCAGTCCCTCCTGGCAGGTGCTCGCCACGAGCCGTCCGTCCATCGCGAATATCTTCCCGCGGGCGAGAGCGCGCGCGCCCGAGGCGCTCGGGCTGTCGGTCGAATACAAAAGCCATTCGTCGACGCGCACCGGGCGGTGAAACCACATCGCGTGGTCGATGCTCGCAATCACGAGCTCCGGCGACCAGAATGACAGCCCGTGCGGCATCGTCGCCGTATCCAGCAGGTTGTAATCGGAAACATAGGCCAACAGGCTGCGGTGCAGCGCCTGATCGTCGGGCAGCGCATCGACCGCGCGAAACCAGATGTTCCTGAATGGCGCGCGCTTTTCCGGCCGCAACATGTTCGTCATTTCCACGGGACGGAACTCGAACGGCCGCTTCTGGCCGAGCATGCGGCGCTTTTCCGGCGACATCCTCGCCAGTACGTCGCGCAAGTGGTAATCGGCGTCCGCGAGCGACTCCGGTGGCGGCACCTCGGGCATCGTGCTCTGATGGTCGAGCCCGGATTCCGGGGATTGGAACGATGCGGACATGTTGAAGATTTGTTCGCCGTGCTGAATAGCGACGACGCGCCGCGTCGAGAAATGATTGCCGTCGCGCGCACGGTCGACCTCATAGACGATCGGCGCGTCGAAATCTCCGCGCCGCAGGAAATAAGCGTGCAGCGAATGCACGATGCGCCCCTCCGTGGTCATCGTCGCCGCCACGAGCGCCTGGCCGAGGACTTGCCCGCCGAACACCTGCGCGCTGCCGATATCGCGGCTCTCGCCGCGGAACAGGTCCAATTCCAACCGCTCGAGGGTCATGACTTTCAGCAGGTCGTCGAGCAGCTGATTCATCGGGCAGTCACTGCGGCCCCGGACCCGCGACGCCGAGCCGCTTCTGCATGATCGGACTCGTGGTCGTGTACTGCAGGAATTGGCGCTTGTCCGGATTCAGATGATGTTGGATCGCGAATGCGGTCAGCGCAGCCTCATGAAAGCCGCTCAAGATGAGCTTCTTCTTGCCGGGATAGGTGTTGATGTCGCCGATCGCGAACACGCCGGGGATGTTCGTCTGGAACCTTTCCGTGTCCACCTTCAGCGCCTTCTTCTCCAAATCGAGGCCCCAATCGGCGATCGGGCCGAGCTTCGGATGAAGCCCGAAGAAGACGAGGATCTGCTCGGCGGGTATCGTCGTCGTTGCTCCGTCGGGCGCCTGCACGTCGACGCTTTCGAGCCGGTGACCCGCGCTGCGCTGCGCGACGACATTGCCCTCGAAAAAGCGCATGCGTCCGGCCGCGGCCAGTTCGCGCATCCGCGCGACCGTCGCATGCGCCGCGCGGAACTCGGCGCGCCGATGCACGAGCGTCAAGCTGCGCGCATGCGCCGCGAGGGCCACCGTCCAATCGAGAGCCGAATCGCCGCCGCCGCAAATTACGAGATCCTTGCCGTGAAGATCCGCAGCCGACTTGACCCGATAATGCAGGCTGTGTCCCTCTAGCGCCTCGATGCCGGGAACCGCCAATCGCCGCGCCTGAAACGAGCCCACGCCGGCCGCGATGACCACGGCGCGGGCGGCGAACCGCGTCCCCGCGGACGTCGCCAGGTCGAACCGGCCGTCCGCGCGCGCCTTCAGTGCGACGACTTCCTGACCGAGATGGAACGTCGCACCGAACGGCTTGACCTGTTGCATCAGGCGGTCGATCAGCTCTTGGGCGCCGCAGACCGGGATCGCCGGAATGTCGTAGATCGGCTTGTCCGGGTACAGTTCAGTGCATTGGCCGCCGACGTGCGCGAGCGAATCGACAATGTGCGCTTGCATGCCGAGCAAGCCCAGTTCGAAAATTTGGAACAAGCCCACGGGACCTGCGCCGACGATGACGACATCGGCCTCGATCGGCGCCGGCTGTTGATCCGCGACTCGTTCGGACGTCATGACTTCGATTCCCGCATGGTATTTTGGATATGCCGTGAATTGTAGCCGATGACGGCGCTCGTTTGGTTCCGCCGCGATTTGAGGACCGCCGATCCGGCCTGTCCCGCCGGAGGCTAATGCTTCGGCAGGTGCGCCAGGATTTCCGCGGCGATCGCACCGTAGCCGCCGTCGAAATGATGGCCGCCGGGCATCTCGACCGCCGCGCCGTTCTTGCCGGCGGCCTGCGCGCACGCCGCCGCTCGGTCGGCCTTGCCATAGAGACACAAGTACGGCGAACCGCTCCACCGGGCGAGTTCCGGTGCGGTCGGTATGCCGCCATGCGAATCGCCGAGCCAGTTCGTGAAATGAAATTCGAAATCCGCGCTGTCGCTCAACCCAAGCAGCGCGGTCAATCCGACGAGCGCGCGCGTCTGCGGCGGCAGCCGATTGACCATGAACGGCAGGGTGTCGGCGCCCTGCGAATAGCCGACCACGAGCGCCCGGCTCCTGCCCCAGATTTTCGCGTAGTGGCGCAACACGCGGTCGAGGTCGCGCGCCGCACCGTCCGGCGTGCGCGCGGACCAGAAATACTTCAGTGAATCCCAGCCGACGACCGGGATTCCGTGCAGCGCCAGCTCCTTCGACACCCCGCGGTCGATGCCGACCCAGCCGCCGTCGCCCGATAGAAATACCGCGAACCAGGAACTCGTGGTTCCCGCGGCGGCCGCAACGACGGCGAGCGGCAAATCCGCGACTTGCGCCGGCGCAGGCGCGCGCGGCGCCGTGATGCGGCGGTATGCCGCATCGAACTGCGGCAGCCAATTCTCCTGCACGCCGTAGCCGTGCCCCACTTTCGGCAAATCCACGATTTCCGCCCCCGGCACTTCGGCGATGAATTTTTTCGTCGCGGGCGCGGCACAGACCTCGTCGATTTCCCCTTGCAGGGAAATCCATGACCCGGAGAGGTGCTTCGCCGGCAGGACGTTCACGCCCGTACGAATGCCATGCGCATTGCGCCGGGGCGACGATTCGATGCCCGAACCGCGGCATAGCGGCTTCTTCAAATCGAGGTCCGGGCAAAACCCGAGGCTCAGTGCACCCTTGAACAGGCCTTCCGGCGATTCGACCAGCGTCGCATAAGCCAGCGTCGCGCCCGAGGAATAACCGGCGAGCGTCGGCTGCAGATAGCGCTTCAGTCCGAGCCTTGCCTGCAGGAAGTGGCTCAAATTCTCGAAGTCGACCGCCGGCGACACGCAAACGGTCGACGCTCGCCCGAGTTCATGGAGGTAATGGCGGATATCGATACCCGCGACGATCGCGCCTTCAGCGGCGAGATGCCGGGCCATCGAGACGACGCCCAAGTTCCAGCCGCCGTCCCCCGACAGAAACAGCACAAAATCGGTGGGCTCGCCGGCGCCGCGATAAACGCTGACCGCGCCGAAGCGCGGATAGTGAAAAATCAGGGGTTTGGCCGCGGGCGGCGGCGCCTCGGCGGCCGCGGCCGCAAGCGCAAGACCGCTCCCGAGCGCACAGAGCGCGGCTCCAAGCAGCGCCGCGGGCGCGCATGCGCGCCGACGGAGCGCAAACCTCACGGGCTCGCCGCCTTCTTCGCGCCGCCGGAAATCAGGTTCGTCACGTCGAGCAACGCACCGGCCATCGACAGCCCGCCGGGAGCGGCGAGATAGCGCGGCCGCCAGACGGGCTCGAACTTGTCCTTGAATTTGCGCAATCCTTCGAAATGATAGAAATCTTCACCGTAGCGCTGCACGAGCCGCCCGACCTTGTGCCACGCGGGCGCGAGCGGATGCTCTTCGAGGCCCGACAGCGGCGCCATGCCGAGATTGAACCATCGATACCCTTGGGTCTTTCCCCAGAGCATGCATTCGGTCAGCAGGAAATCGATGACCCCCTTCGGCGCGTCGGCTGAAAAGCGCATCAAATCCACCGACAATTCTTCCGCGGCGCCGGCGCGCCAGACATTCGCGAACGCGACGATGCGCCCGGCGATTTCGACGACGGCACAGTCGAAGCGCTGCAGGTAGCCCGGGTCGAAATAGCCGAGGGAGAACCCCTTTTCGCCGCCGCTCTTGTCGCGGATCCACTCATCGGATATCTGCCGTAAGCGCGGCGTGACCGCCGCGACGCGCACGCGCGGCACGATCGAAAACGTCGCGCCGTCGCGCAGCGCGCGCCGGTGCGCTTGGCGCAAGTCCGCGCGCGCGGCGCCGTCGAGCGAGAACCCCGCGAGTTGCACGCGCGCCTCCTCGCCGAGCTTGCTCAAGCGCAAGCCGAGATCGATGTAGATCGGCAGATTCTCCGGCGTCACCTGGTAGAACACCGGCGAAGCGGCCATGAAGTCGCATTTCTCGACGAATCGCCAGGCGAGCGGTTCGCGCGCGGACCAGGGACCGATCGGGTCGCCCATCGCAATCCAGCTGCTGCCCGAAACCTGGTACATGATGAACGCGCTCGAGTCCTCGTTGAACAGCAGGTTCTTGTCGCCGAGCAAGGCCAAATTGGCCGTCGTATCGGCGCTCTCGCCGATCAGCGTCTCCACGCGCGCAAGATCCGACGCGCTCGGCGCCACGTGCGCCGGCGCGGTCGGCCGCAGCAGCCGCCACAGCCCATACGCGGCCGCCAATACCACGGCGACCAACAGCCCGCGCAGGCTGCGCGGCGCCTGCGCCCGGAACGCGAACTCCCACCACAAGTCGTTCGCGTAGGGCACGTGCCGAAATGCGAACGTGACGAGCCACGCGGTGGTGCCGAGCACCAGAAGAAGCGCGGTGATCCAGCGGCCGGAATATCTCTGGTCGAGCAAGGAGGCGCGCCGCGGGAAGCGTGCGTGCGCGAGTGCGAGTATGGCGGCGACGGCCGCCAATACCGCGGCTTCCTCGTAGTCGAAGCCCTTCAACAGCGACAGCAGAATTCCGGCGCCGAGCAGCCAGATCGTCAGCCACCAGGCGCTGTTGAGACGACGGTACAGGCCGTTGGCGATGACCAGCAGTGCGACGCCGACCGCGCTGCCGAGCAAATGCGACAATTCCAAAATCGGCAACGGCACGAAGCGCCGCAGGAGCGTCAGGCGCTGACCGAGTCCCGGAGTCGCGCCGGAAAACAGCAGCACGGCCCCGGCGCCGAATACGGCGAGCGCCGCCGCCTGCGGCGCCACGGCGATCAGCCAGGTGCGCGCGAACCGCACCATGCGTTGCATCGGCGCGCGGTGCAGCCACAATTCGTGGATGCCGAGCATCGCGAGCGCGACGCTGAACGGCGCGAGGTAGTAGATCGCGCGATAGGCGAGCAGCGAGCCCAGCAGGCGGTCCGGCGGCACCGTGGGCAGCAGCAGGAACAACACCGATTCGAATACCCCGACGCCGCCGGGCACCGTGCTGACGACGCCGGCGGTGATCGCGATCAAATACAGTCCCGCGAACGCGATGAAGCCGAGTCTCGCCTCCTGCGGCAAGAGGACATAGAGCACGCCGGCGGTGCACAGCAGATCCGCGCAGGCGACGCAGATTTGCGCGAACGCGACGTGCGGTTTCAGCACCGGCAGCACGAAAGGTCCGAGACGAAAGGAATCGCGCCGCGCGAACGCCAGTGCGAAATAGGCGAATACCCCGGCGAGCAGCAGCGCGCCCGCGGCGTGCACCCACGCCGGGGTCAAACGCAGCACCGAGCCGGTCTTGCCGTCGTTCGCGAGGAGCGACAAGCCGAGCAGAAACGCCGCCCCGACGCTGAACGTGACCGAGCCGAACGCGACGACCGTCGCGATCTGCTTCGCGTTCAAGCGCTGGTTGGAATAGGCGCGGAAGCGGATCGCACCGCCGGACAGCGCATTCAGGCCGACGTTGTGCCCGATCGCATACGCCATGAAGGAGATCAGCGCGACCTTGTAATAGGAAATCTTGGCGCCCGCGAAGCGCACGCCCAGCAATTCATACAGCGTCAACCAGGCGTAGCCGGCCACCGCCAACAGCGCCGCCGACGCGAGCGCCGGATCGCGGATCGCGTGCACGCGCACGGCGATGTCCTGCCACCGGTACTGGCCGAGCACGTGATGCAGCCACCATAGCGCGACGGCGAACAAGCCGACGCCGAGCATCGTGGTCCACGCGGGAATGTGGTGCGTGGAAGTGGACGAGTTCGAAGAATCGTTGTGCAAACCGACAAGACCCACCAAAATGTCGAAGAACCCGCCTATCGTAACAGCGAAAAGGATGATGACAGCCATGAGTTCCGCCACCCCGGATCGACAAACCGAAATGGATCCCAAACAGATGTATCGGGAGGAGATTTTCACGGACCGCAAGCTCGGCACGATCCGCAAATTGACCCCGGTCGGCGCCGACGGCGCGATTGACGCCGCGCGCCCGGTCATATTCTCCGGGCAGGCCCAGGTGATGACGCCAATGGGCGCGCTGCCGCTGAGCTTCGATTTGGAGGCCGCAAGCTTGGACGCGGCGATCGCGAAATTCGGCGCGGCCGCCGAGGCGGCCGTTCAGCAGACGATGCGCGAACTGCAGGAAATGCGGCGGGAACAGGCTTCGTCGCTGGTCATCCCCGACGCCGGGGGCGCGTCGCTTGCGAATGCCGTCGACCCTCTGGGCCGCGGCCGGCCGCGCCGCTAGGGCGCACGCATCGCCTCGAGCGCATCCCAGCGGGCGAATGCGGCCTCGAGTTCGGCGCCCAGCGCCTGCAGCCGCTGCAGCGCGGTCTCGGCGCGCGCGGGTGCACTGCGGAAAAGCTCGGGATCGCCGATTTCCGTGTGCAGCCCCGCCTGTTCCTGCTCGAGCCGCTGGATCTTGTCGGGCAGTCCGTCGAGCTCGCGCTGGTCCTTGTACGACAGGCGCCGCGGCTTCGCGGCCGCGGGCGGATTGCGCGTGCGCGCGGCCGCATCGTCGGGCGCGGCGCTCGGCTTGCGGCGCTGTCGCAGCCAGTCGCTATATCCGCCTACGTATTCGTTGACGCTCCCACCGCCCTCAAAGACAAGCGTGCTCGTCACGACGTTGTCGAGAAACGCCCGGTCGTGGCTGACCAGCAGCAAGGTTCCCGCGTAATCGGCGACGAGCTCTTCGAGCAGAGTCAGCGATTCCGCGTCGAGATCGTTCGTCGGCTCGTCCATGATCAAGAGATTGCTCTGCCGCGCGAACAGCCGCGCGAGAAGAAGGCGGTTGCGCTCGCCTCCCGACAGCATCGAGACGGGCGCATATAGCCGCTCGGCCGGAAACAAAAAGTCGCGCAGGTAGCCCGCAACGTGGCGCGGCCGGCCGTCGATCGACACGGTATCGCCGCTGCCGCCGGTCACGTTGTCCATGATCGATGCGCCCGGGTCGAGCTGCTCGCGCTGTTGGTCGAAATACGCAGGCGCAAGGCCCGTACCGCGGCGAATCGCGCCTGAGGACGGCTCCAATTCCCCGACCAGCAACTTGATCAGCGTCGTCTTGCCGCAGCCGTTCGGGCCGATGATGCCGACGCGGTCGCCGCGCATGATGCGCGCTGAGAAATTATCGATGACGGCCTTGCCGGCATAGGATTGCGACACGGCGTGCGCCTCGAACACCAGCTTGCCCGAGGGCGCCGCTTGCTGCGCGCGAATCTCGATTTGGCCGACGCGCTCGCGGCGCGCAATCCGCTCCTTGCGCATTTTCTCGAGCGCACGCACGCGGCCCTCGTTGCGCGTGCGGCGCGCCTCGACGCCCTGGCGTATCCATGCCTCCTCTTGCGCCAGTTTTTTGTCGAACAAGCCCGCATGCCGCGCCTCCGCTTCGAGCGCCGCGCGCTTCTTTTCCACATAGTCGTCGTAATTTCCCGGCCATCCGGTCAATTGCCCGCGATCGAGCTCCACGATGCGCGTCGCGAGGCGGCGGACGAATGCGCGATCGTGGCTGATGAACACGAGCGCGCCGGCGAACTTGAGCATCATCTCCTCGAGCCACGTGATCGCGTCGATGTCCAAATGGTTCGTGGGCTCATCGAGCAGCAACAGGTCCGGCGCGCAGGCGAGAGCGCGGCCGAGCATCGCGCGGCGGCGCCAGCCGCCGGACAGATCGCGCATGCTCGCGCCCTCCTCGAGATCGAGGCGGGAGATGATCTGTTCGGCCTGAAGCTCCGCCTCCCAACCGGCTGCGCCCGCGCCGCCGCGCACTATTTCGAGCACGCTCGCGTCGCTGTCGCCGGCGACCTCTTGGTGCAGGACCGCGACCTTGACGCCCGGACGAATCCACACTTCGCCGGCGTCCGCGGCGATTTCACGGCCGATCAGGCGCAGCAGGGACGACTTGCCCTCGCCGTTGCGGCCGAGCACGCAGACACGCTCGCCGCGGCGGACCTGCAGGTCGACCTGATCGAGCAGCGGCTTCAGGCCGAAACTCAGGGACACTTTATCGAGGCGGGCGATGGGCATGGGGGCGGGTATAGTAGCGCCCGATCGAGCCCTCAGCCAGACCATGGGATTACGGGTCCCGGTGCGCGCATGCGGCGGTGCTCGGGTAGCATACCGACCAAACCCGCCGGTCGGCCCGCGGCGCGGTGGAAACCGACGCGCCGCAGTGCGCGCAACGATTGAGGCACGCGGTGAGCGATCTCGAAGACTTCGGCTACGAACAACAGCTGAGACGGTCGCTGTCGACGCGCGACCTCGTCGTCTACGGCATGATATTCATGGTGCCGATCGCTCCGTACGCGGTGTTCGGCTTCGTGTGGCACGACGCCGAAGGCATGGTGCCGCTCGCGTACCTGATCGGCCTCATCGGCATGTTCTTCACGGCGATGAGCTACGCGGCGATGTCGCGGGCCTTTCCGGTCGCGGGTTCCGTCTACGCCTACGCGCAGCGCGGTATCCACGAAATCGCGGGATTTTTCTCCGGTTGGCTCATTCTTCTCGACTACATACTCATTCCGGCGCTGCTCTATCTGTTCAACGCGGTCGCCTTGCAGCCCATGTTTCCGCACGTCCCGGAATGGATCTGGCTCACCGCGTTCATCGTCGTCAACGCGGCCGTGAACCTGCTCGGCATGCAGCTGACGGCGCGCGTCAACCGCTATATGCTCGCGCTCGAATTGGCGTCGCTCGCCGTGTTCATCGGCGTCGGGCTCGCGGCGCTGCACGGCGGCGCGGGCGCGGGCCGGTTGACGCTGCGGCCGATATACGATCCCGGCGTGTTCTCCCTGGCGACCGTCGCGGGCGCCACGTCGATCGCGGTCTTGTCGTTTCTGGGCTTCGACGGCATCTCGACGCTCGCCGAAGAGAGCCGCGGAGGCCGCGACTCGGTGGGCCGCGCGACGGTCATGTCGCTGTTGCTGATCGGCGCGATGTTCATGGCTCAGACCTGGATCGCGAGCGATCTTGCGCGCGGCATGCATTTTTCGTCGCTCGCGACCGCGTTCTACGAAGTTGCGGGCCGCGCCGGCGGCCCTTGGCTGCGCAACGGCACGATCGCGGCCTCGGTCGTCGCCAACGTCGCGAATGCGATGGTCGCCCAGGCCGCCGTCTCACGCATCCTGTTCGCGATGGCGCGCGACGGCAAGCTGCCGCGCGTATTGGCGAAGATTCATCCCCGCTATCGGACCCCTTACGTCAGCACACTCGCGGTCGCGGCGGTTTCGCTCGCCGTCGCTCTGGTGTTCACGCAGCGCATCGACGACTTGAGCCGCATCGTGAATTTCGGCGCGCTCAGCGGATTCATCCTTCTGCATTTGTCGGTCATCAATCATTATTTCATCCGCCAGCGCAGCGGCAGATGGCTGCGCCACCTGGTCTTTCCCCTCGCGGGATTGCTCGTGATCGCGTACGTGCTCTACGAAATGGATGATTCCGCGAAAATCATGGGGGCGTGGTGGATCGGCATCGGCGTGATCTATTATCTGTTGCTGACCTTCGTATTGCGCAAGCCGGCGGCGCTCGAATTGTGACACCGCGGCGCCGATTCTCGACAATGCCGCCATCGGCAGCGGCCGCCAGGCGGGATCATTCCATGCAATCGACTTCCCAGAGCGACCTTGCGAGCGGGCTCGGCGCCGCGGAGGCCGCGCGGCGCCTCGCGCAGGACGGCCCCAATGACGTTCCCGAAAAGCCCTCGCACCCGCTCCTGCGCTTCGCGGGGAAATTCTGGGGGCTGTCGGCGTGGATGATCGAGCTCATCGCGGCGATCTCCGTGGTCCTGCACAAGAGCGCGGATTTCGCGGTCGCGATCGCGTTGCTGCTCGCGAACGCGATCCTGAGCTTTATCCAGGAGCAGCGCGCGTCGTCGGCGGTCAAGGCGCTGCGCCAGCGGCTGCAGGTCACCGCCCGGGTTCTGCGCGACGGCGCCTGGATCGGCATTCCGGCCCGCAGCCTGGTGCGCGGCGACGTCGTGCGCTTGCGCGCCGGAGACTTCGTGCCGGCGGACGTGCAGGTGGCGGCGGGTTCGGTGCGCGCCGATCAATCGGCTCTCACCGGAGAATCGCGGGAAATCGCGCGGGCCGGCGGCGATCCGCTCTACTCCGGCTCGATCATCCGCGACGGCGAAGCGACCGCGGTCGTCACGGCAACGGGCATACGCACCTATTTCGGGCGCACGACCGAACTGGTCGCGAGCGCCCACCCCAAATTGCACGTCGAGGAGGTGATCGGCGGCGTCGTGAAATGGCTGTTGCTGATCGTCGGCGTGCTCGTCGCGATCGCGGTCGCCGTCTCGCTGCTCGAGGGCAAGACTCTCGCCGAGATTTTGCCGCTTGCGCTCGTGCTGTTGATGAGCGCGATCCCGGTGGCGCTGCCGGTCATGTTCACGGTCAGCATGGCGGTCGGTTCCGTCGCGCTCGCGCGCGAGGGGGTGCTCGTCACCCGCCTGAGTGCCGCCGACGATGCCGCCAACATGGACACGCTGTGCGCCGACAAGACCGGAACGCTCACGCTGAACCGGCTCGCGCTCGCCGGCACCGCGCCGCGGCCTGCGATCGACGGCGACGAGATCATCCGCTGCGCGGCGCTCGCCTCGAACGAATCCGATCAAGACGCGATCGATCTCGCGTTCCTCAAGGCGGCGAAGGAACGCAAGCTTCTCACCGGCGCCGAGGCGGTCAGCGCGTTCGAGCCCTTCTCGGCCGCGACGCGGCGCACCGCCGCGACGGTCGCGAGCGGTGGCCGGCGCTATCGCGTCACGAAGGGCGCGCTGCGCACGATCGCCGTGCTTTGCGGCCTCGACCCGGCGGACCTGGAAAAGATCGAGAGCGATTCGCTCGCGCAAGCCGAAAAGGGCTACCGCGCGCTCGCGGTCGCCGATGCCGGCGAAACGGGCCCGTGGCGCTTTCTCGGCGTGGCCTATCTGTACGATGCGCCGAGGCCGGATTCGGCGCGGTTGATCCGGGATCTCGCGGCGCTCGGTGTGCGCGTGAAAATGCTGACCGGCGATGCGCTGCCGGTCGCGCGCGAGGTTGCGAAGAGCTTCGGACTCGCGAACATCGTGCGCGTACCGAAGGCGACCGCGGCGGGCGCGGGCGGCATCGACGCGGCCCTGATCGAGCGCTCGGACGGCTTTGCCGAGGTGTTCCCCGAGGACAAATTCGCGGTCGTAGGCGCGCTGCAGCGCGCGGGCCATGTCGTCGGCATGACCGGCGACGGGGTCAACGATGCGCCGGCGCTGCGCCAGGCGGAGGTCGGCATCGCGGTGAGCGGCGCGACCGACGTCGCCAAGAGCGCCGCGAGCGTGGTACTCACCACCGAAGGGCTCGAAGGCATCATCTCCCTCGTGCGCAATGGCCGCGCGATCTATCAGCGCATCGTCACCTGGATCATCAACAAGGTCAGCAGCGCACTCCTCAAGGCCGGATTCGTGGTTGCCGCGCTGCTGCTCACCGGCCGGTTCGTGATCTCCGCGCTCGGCATGGTGCTGCTCGTATTCTTGACCGACTTCGTCAAGATCGCCCTCGCCACGGACAATGCGCGCCCGTCGCAGCAGCCCGAGACCTGGCACATCGCGCCGCTGATCCGGGTGTCGGTCGTCATGGGAATCTTGATGGTCCTGGAGGCCTTGGGGCTATTGGCGTTCGGCTGGCGCCGCTATGGCCTTGCGCACGACCCGGGCGGCCTGCGCACGTTCAGCTTCGAAATGCTGCTGTATTTGTCGCTGTTCTCGATCATATCCTTCCGCGAACGGCGCGCGTTCTGGAGGTCGCGTCCAAGCCCGACGTTCGCCGCGTCGATTCTTGGCGACGCCGTCGTCGGTATCGCGATCGGCATGTTCGGCCTCGCGGAGATGCACCCGATCCCGCCGGTCCGTCTGGCCGTGCTGATCGGTGCTTGCCTCGTCCTCACGCTCGGCGTGAACGATCCCGTCAAGACTTGGCTCGTGCGCCGGTCGGCGCTGCGGCCCTAGTTGCTCATGCTCATTCCGGGCGCGAGGCGGCAGCCGCTGCGCCGGTCGTCATACAGGCCGGCGCCCGGCGGGTCAGAACAGCCCGACCACCCGCCCCTCGGCGTCGATGTCGATATGGTTGGCGGACGGCACCTTCGGCAGGCCCGGCATCGTCATGATGTCGCCGCAGATCATCACGATGAACTCGGCGCCGGCGGCGAGCCGCACCTCGCGCACGTTCACCATGTGTCCGGACGGCGCGCCGCGCAGCTGCGGATCGGTCGAGAACGAGTATTGCGTCTTCGCCACGCACACCGGGTAGTGGCCATAGCCGTCGTCCTGCAGCCGCTTGATCTGGGCGCGCACCTTGCTGTCAGCCGTGATGTCGCTCGCGCCGTAGATTTTGGTCGCGATGGCGCGCATCTTGTCCCACAGCGGCAATGCGTCCTCGTAAACGAACTTGAAGCCGTCGTGGTTGGTCTCGGCGAGTTCGACCACCGCGCGCGCAACCTCTTCGGCGCCGGCGCCGCCGTCGGCCCAGTGGCGCGCCGAGATGACCGGCACCTGCAGGTAGGACAGCCGCTTCTTGAGCAGCTCGAACTCCGCCCGCGTATCGCAGGTGAAGTGGTTCACCGACACGATGCACGGCAGTCCGTAGTGGCTGCGCACGTTGTTGACGTGCCGCTCGAGGTTCGCGATTCCCTTCTCGAGCGCGGGCAGGTTCTCGCGGGCGCATTCCTTGAGATCGCAGCCGCCGTGATACTTGAGCGCGCGAATCGTCGCGACCAGCACCGCCGCCGTCGGCGTGAGTCCGGCCTTGCGGCATTTGATGTCGACGAACTTCTCGGCGCCGAGATCCGCGCCGAAGCCCGCCTCGGTCACCACGTAATCGGCGAGTTTGAGCGCCGTACGGGTTGCGAGCACGGAATTGCAGCCGTGGGCGATGTTCGCGAACGGTCCGCCGTGGATGAACGCGGGATTGTTCTCCAGAGTCTGCACGAGGTTCGGCTTCAGCGCTTCGCGCAGCAACACCGTCATCGCGCCGTGCGCGTTCAAGTCGCGCGCGCGCACCGGCTTCTGCGCGCGCGTGTAGCCGATCACGATGTTGCCGAGCCTGCCCTTGAGGTCCTGAAGGCCGGTCGCGAGGCAGAAGATCGCCATGACCTCGGAGGCGACCACGATATCGAAGCCGTCCTGGCGCGGGTAGCCGTTGCCCGGTCCGCCGAGCGAATTGACGATCTCGCGCAGCGCCCGGTCGTTCATGTCCATGACGCGCTTCCAGCTGATGCGCCGCTCGTCGATGTCGAGTTCGTTGCCATGGTGGATATGGTTGTCGATCAGCGCCGCCAGCAAGTTGTTGGCGAGTGCAATCGCGCTGAAGTCGCCGGTGAAATGCAGATTGATGTCCTCCATCGGCACGACCTGCGCATAGCCGCCGCCGGCGGCCCCGCCCTTCATGCCGAACACCGGCCCGAGGCTCGGCTCCCTGAGGCAGATCACCGCCCGCTTGCCGATGCGGTTGAGCGCATCGCCCAAGCCGACCGTCGTCGTGGTCTTGCCCTCGCCGGCCGGCGTCGGGCTGATGGCGGACACGAGCACGAGCTTGCCGCTCGGCCGCGACGTGAGGCTATCGGTGTATTCGAGCGACACTTTCGCCTTGTAGCGGCCGTACAGATCGAGCGCCTCGGGCGGGATGCCGAGCCGTGAGGCAATGTCGGTGATGGGCTTCAGCGTAGCGTGTTGCGCAATCTCGATGTCCGACAGCACTAGGTATCTCCAGGAAAGTTCCGAGTTATCGATCAGCGTATTCGGCCGCGCATACGGCGCGGCGCAGCGGCGATATTGCCACGAAATTCAGCCGCGCGGCACTGCGCGCGGCAGCCCGCGCACCGCGGCCAGCCGCAGGATTCGGCGCCGGCACTCGTCCGCCGACACGCGTTCGAGTCCGCCCGGCACCGCCGCCTCGATGCCGGCCTCGGTGACGACGAAGTCCATCAGCATGTCGTGCGACTGCGGGTGCGAAGTGGGAATCCGCGACAGTTCAAAGGCGTGCGCAAGCGCGAGCGGACGCGGCGCGAGCGCGGCCAAGGTCCGGTCGAAGAATCCGCCGCCGTAGCCGAGCCGATCGCCGCGGTCGCCGATGCCGACGGGCGGCACCAGCAGCGCGTCCGGTACGACCAGCGGCGTGCCGACAGGAACCGGCAAATTGTAGACGCCGGTGCTCATCGCGGCGCCGGGCCACCACGCACGGAACTCGAGCGGCTGCCCTTTCGCGATCACCACCGGCAGCGCGAGCAGCGCGCCGCGCGCTCGCAACTCGGCCGCGATCGGCCGCGCATCGAACTCCGCCTGGAACGGCCAACAATGGCCGACGACCCAACCGGCGCCGAACGGCAACGCCGCGCGCAGATGGGCCGCGATCGCGTCGCTCCAGCGCGCGTGATCGGCCGGCGACGCGGCGACGCGGCGCGCGAGCAGTGCCGCGCGCTCGGCCTTGCGCCAGCTGGCGAGTTCCGGAGTCAGCGGCATGCAGCCATTCTCCGCGTCTTACGGCGCATGCTGCGGACGCGCGGCCGTGCTCGGCGGCTCACTGTCGGCGCTGACGGCGACGAAGATACAACAGCCCACGCGCTCGGCTAGCGTAGCGCGCCGCTGCGTACCGGACCACCAGAAGCCCCCCGAGCGCTGCGGGTAATGCCCGAGCACGATGAGATCGATCATAAGCCGCTTGGCGCATCCGGCAATTTGCTCGAGCGGATCGCCGGCCGCCAAAATCCCTTCGGCGGCCACACCGCGCTCTCTCAGCCAAGCGAGAGACTCATCCAGCAACTTGCGGTAGTCCGTCGAGTCCTCGACCAGGCAAACCTGCCCCGCGGCGCCCGCGATGACCGCCGGATCCGCGACCCCGCTCGGAATGATCGAGAGTACGTGGACGCGGGCGCCGAGAAGAATTGCGAGCTCGGCGCCGCGCTTGAGCGCCCGGCGTCCGGCTTCCGAACCGTCATAGCAAAGAAGTACGCGCTTGAACATGATTTCACTCCAGCCCGGCTCATCAAAGCATGCGCGCGATCTTCGTTCAAGGCATCCGCACCACGGCGCCGCTACTCCATGATCGCCGAATCGACGACCGTTGTGCCGGCGCGCGGCATTTTGATCAGGATGAGCAAGGGAATGACCAACAGCGTCAATGCGAACAGCAAGCGGTAGTCGTCGATGTAGCCGATCATCGAGGCTTGGCGATTCACCGCGGCATCGAGTGCGGCGAGCCCGGCCGGATGGCTCGGATCGTAGGCCGCCGCCACCGCGGGATTTTGCCAGGCGGGATTGGTGGAGGTGACGTGCATGGCGAGCGCCGCATGCGCGACCACGGTATTGCGCACCAGCTCCGTCTGCACGAGCGAGATGCCGATGCTGCTGCCGATGTTGCGGATCAGGCTGAAGATAGCCGTGCCCTGCGCACGCATCGACGGCGCCAGCGTCGCGAACGCCGCCGCGCTCAGCGGCACGAACACGAAGCCCGTGCCGACGCCCTGGATCACGCCCGGCCAGACGATATCGCCCTCCGACAGGTCGAGCGAGTAGCCGCACATTTTCCATAAGGCCACCGCGGTGATCGAGAAACCGGTGAACAGAAGAATGCGTATGTCGACTCGGCCGACCAGGCGGCCGACGACCAGCATCGCCATCATCGTGCCGAACCCCATCGGCGAGGTCACATATCCGGTCGTCGATGCCGGATACCCCATCAGGTTTTCGAGCATCGTCGGAATCAGCGCGCGCGTCGCAAACAGCACGATGCCGATGATGAAGATGAATACCAGGCCGAAGACGAAATTGCGGTTCTTCAGCAAGCGCGAGTCGAGAAAGGATCGCTCCGCCGGGGTCAACAGCGTGTGCGCGACGAAGTAGGCGAACGCAATGACCATGATGGCGATCTCGACCCAGGTTTCCCGGGAGGAGAGCCAGTCGTTCTGTTCGCCGCGGTCGAGCAGCATCTGGAGCGCGCCTATGCTGAGGCTCAGCGTCGCGAAGCCGAACAGGTCGAATTTCATCTTCCTCGCGGCGGCCGTCGGCCGGATGTAGCGCCAGATTCCGTAGAAGGCGATCAGGCCGATCGGCAGATTGATGAAGAATACCCAGCGCCAGTTGTAGCTTTCCGTGAGCCAGCCGCCGAGCGTCGGCCCTAAAATCGGTCCGATCATGACGCCGACGCCCCAGATCGCCATGGCCTGTCCGTGCTTGGCCGGGGGGTTGATGTCGAGCAGCACGACCTGCGACAACGGCACCAGCGCGGCGCCGAACACGCCCTGCAGCAGGCGCGCACCGACGATTTGCGCGAGCGACGTGGATAGGCCGCACAGCGCCGAGGCCACCGTGAACCCCGCGACCGACGCAAGAAAAACCGCTTTTTGGCCGAAGCGGTCGCTGAGCCAGCCGGTGAGCGGCGTCGCGATCGCCGCGGCGACGATGTAGGCGGTCAGGACCCAGGCGATTTGGTCGAGCGACGCCGACATGCTGCCTTGCATGTGCGGTAGTGCGACGTTCGCGATCGTGGTGTCGAGCGCCTGCATGATCGTCGCCAGCATGATCGACAGCGTGATCATGCGCCGGTTGACCGGACGGTTCATGCGCCGGCTTCGACGACGCGCTGCAGGTGCTCCAACAATTCGGCTGCGCTCGCGAGTTGTTTGGCATCGATCTGCGCCAGCAATTCGTGGCGGAAGGCATCCGCTTCGGCCTTGACCTCGGCGTACAGACGCTGACCGGCCTCGGTCAGCGCGATCCGCTTGACGCGCCGATCGGTGCTCGAGGGCGCGCGCAGCACGAGCCCGGCTTTGACGAGCCGATCGATCATCGCCACCATCGTCGCCCCTTCGACGGCCAATCGATCCGCGATCTCCGATTGCGAGAGCGGCGCCGGCGCCCGCGCGGCGACCGCGATCGTCATCCAACTTGCCTGGCTCATACCGAGATGCCTCAGGCGGCGATCCAGCGCTTGGCGCCATGCACGTGCGCTGCTGTGTAGCGCGCTGGCGAACCGCTCTTCGATTCCGGGCATTTTTGAAAGCTCACAAATAATTAGATATCTAAGTTAAATACACGAAATCGACGCCGATTGCCACAAGACCGCAAATGACGGGAACCCAGCGCGCGCCGCCGCCGCGCGCGCTTCAAACGAGCGCGCTCCGGTACAACGCGACCAAATGGCCGAAGGCGCGCTCCGCAGCGGCCTCGTCATAGATCGGCACGCCGTCATGCCGCGGCATGTCGGGCACGCACCAGCCATGGATCGTCCCCGGATACACCTCGATTTGCGCCGGCACATGCGCCACGGCGAACGCCTCACGCAGCTCATCCTTGGCTTGCGGCTGCCGCTCGTCGTCGCTCGCCGCGATCGCGAAATACATCCGCGCCTTGATCTTCGGCGCAAGCTTATGCGGACTATCGGGCTTGTCCGTCACCAGGTCACCGCCATGAAATGAGGCGCCGGCGCCAACCCGATTCGGCGCATGCGCAGCGGTCCTCAATACCAGCGGACCGCCCATGCAATAGCCATGCGTGCCGATCTTGGTGTTCGTGTCGACCGCGGATGCTGCGTCGAGGAAGGCAAGATAAGCGCCCGCATCACGCTCCACGGCTCCCGCTGCGAACAAAGGGCCCGTCCAGCGCTCCAATTTCGCGCGCGCGCTCGGATCCTTGAAATCGAACGTCGAAGGGTCGGCGATCACCTGCGCGTGCGTGAAGCGATAGAACGGATTGGGCACCAACACCGAATACCCCAGTGCCGCAACTCGCCTGCCGAATGCGCGAAACACGGGCCGCAGGCCGAAGACATCGGTCCAGATCAATACACCCGGATGCGCGCCTTCGGCGGGGTGCATGAATGCGGCATTGCACAGCCCGTCCGCGGTGTTGATCTCGACGTCATGCTCGACCATTCGCGGTGCGGCAGCCGTTGCGGCGCCCGCCGCGGCGACGAGGCCCGCGGCCGCGGCAGCGGTCATGAATTCGCGGCGCGATAGATCGTCGATCGGCTTCGTCGAGTCGGGTTGCTGTTCGTGGTCGCGCATGGGTTCTCCGGATTGGATTGGATCGTTTCGGATCGATTCGCATTCCAGTACGATCGGCAGCCGAGAGCAACCCCCCTACGTGAACCCGACATTCGAAGGACGGCGTTTCATCATGCAGTTGCGCATTTTCATCGCCGCCCTGGCGGCGCTTGTGGCGACCGCCGCCGCACTTGCCGCAAGCGACGGTGCGGCGAACGGCGCGAATTTGATCCGTGTCGCCGATAGTTCCGGCTGCACCCAAGACCCGGCCGCTGCGACGACCGTCCCGGGTTGGATGACGATCGAGGGCAGCCCCTCGCTGTTGTGCCGCCCGGCGGCCGCGATCCCGGCATCGGCTGGCGCGGCAATCCAGCGAGACCGCATCGCGAGCGGCCCCTATGGGTCGTCCGCGCTGGAGCGCGACATCGCGGTCGGCGCCGCAGCCGGCGCGATCGACCGCGGAACGGCGACTTATGCGCTTTCGGGATGGCTCGGTGCGAGCCGGTCCGGCCACGCGCGCGCGCTGCTGACCATGCTTTTCCGCGACTCCGCCGGACGCACGCTGCGCGGCACCGCGCATCTCGAGGGACCGGCCCGCATCGGCGCCTCCGCCCCTGCCTCCACCGCCGGCCCGGCGTGCGTGTTCGCGGCTCGCAGCGCGAGCGGGCCAATTCCGCGCGGTACCCGGTCGCTGCGCGTCGTGCTGCGCTTCATCAACGCCGACGCCGCGCATGACGCCGCCTATGCCGAGCGGCTACGTCTCACGCTGCGGCCCGTATTGGAGTTCCCGTCCGCACCGCCGCCGGCGTCGACGGTCCCGCGCTTCGACCATGTGTTCTTGATCATGATGGAAAATACCGATTACGGGCAGGTCATCGGCGCGGCGCGGGACGCCCCGTTCATCAACCGGCTCGCCCACCGGGGTGTGCTGCTCGCGCGCTATACCGGCGTCTATCATCCGAGCGACGAGAACTACCTCGCGATCGCCGATGGCGACACGTCGGTGCGCGGCGCGGTCTACTTTCCGAACATACACCTCGCCGCACGCCACATCGGCGATTCGATCGAAGCGGCCGGCAAGACCTGGAAGGCTTACGAACAAGGCATGGGAACGCCATGCAATACGACGACGAAATACGACAAGTATTACGAGCCCGACGACGCGCCGTTCGTCAACTACACGAATGTCATCGGCAACGCCGCGCGCTGCCGCTCGCATTTGTTCGACACAAAACAGCTGGCGCGCGACCTCGCGACGGCCGCCTCCACGCCGAACTTCGCGTGGATCGCCGCCGACGACTACGACGACGGCGAGGATTCCGGCAACGGCTCGCCCGCGAGCCTGCGCGTGCAGGACGCTTGGCTGCGCCGGACGCTTCAGCCGCTGTTCGCATCACCCGCCTGGCGCCAACAGCGCTCGCTTCTCATTCTGACCTGGGATGAATCCGATGCGACGCGCACCAATCACATCGCGACGATTCTGGTCGGCTCGCGCGCAAGCACCCGCGCCGGCTACGTCAGCCGGGTGCGCTACGATCATTACAGCACGGGGCGGACGATCGAGGAGGCGCTCGGCCTGCCGATGCTGAGCGCGAACGACCGCTACGCCCGCCCGATCAACGACGCATTCGCGCGCTGAAGCGCGCGGACGGGTTCGCTCACAAGAACCGCTTCCCCGCCGCGATCGCCGCTTGCAGCTTCTGCTCGCCGGCTTCGGCCTGGCGATCGAGATGGTCGAACGCCGCCACCTGCGCGGCGGTCGGCGCTACGTAAGCGAGACCGACGTCGGCCTGCAGGTACGCGAGGAAGCTGCGCAGCCTCATCTCGTGCAGCACGTCGCCTTCGCTCGAGTGGACGTTGAGCTGAACCACCTGATCGATCGCCTCGTCGAGGCCGGCGAGCGCGGCGTGTGCTTTCGATTCCTCGAGCCGATGGCGCGCGACCGCCTGCAGAAGTTCGTGGCGAACGCCGATCGCCCGATTGATGTTCCGGTCGAGCAGGTCCACCGCGCCGTGGATGCGCAACTGCAGCGCCATACGCTGCTGCAAGGCGGCGGCCGTCGTGTGCAGGCGCGGGTCGAGCGCCACTGCGAAGGTTTGCGCGCTCTTATGGCCGTTGTAGTCGAGCACGGCGGTGTAGCGTCCCGGGTCCACCACCGGACCGCGCGCGTCGGCGCTCAGGCCGTCGGTCTCTTCGGGCGGCTCGAAGCCGGTCACGTCGGTCGCATCGGCGTAGCGCAGATCCCACTGCAGCCGGTTCATGCCCGGCGAAATCGCGGTGAGCTTCTCCAAGGCCACACGTTTCGCCTGCGAGGGAGTGTAATTGTCGCGGATCGTCGCGCCGATCTTCGGCTTCTTTACCTTCAGATGCAGTGCGAAGCGGCGCACGAGCCGGCCGTGTTCGTCGAGGAACGAAACGCTCGCCGGCGCCTTGCCGTCGTAGCTTGCCGGAACGCGGAAAAAGATCGTCGCGCCGAACGGCGGATTCGTGCCGGCCGGCCCGCGGTACTTGGCGTGCTCGTCCTGTCCGTAAGCATTGCTGAGCCAGGCCGTCTCGGCCGCGTACAGCCGGGCCGAATCCGCGGAAGGCACGGATTCATGCGCGAGCTGTTCGAGCAGCGTGAGGTTATCGAGCACCCAGAACGAGCGTCCGTGAGTCGCGATCACGACGTCTCCCTGGCGTACGTTGATCACGAGATCGCGCACCTGGACGTGCGGCAGGTTCAGCGCGAGTGGCCGCCAGTGCGCACCGGCGTCGACGCTTGCGTAGACGGTGTTCTTCGTGCCGAGGAACAAAAGACCGGCATCGGTCGGATCCTGGCGCAGGACGAATGCGTACTGGTCGTCCGGCAATCCCGTGGTCAGCGGCGCCCAGTGGCGGCCGAAATCGGTCGTCTTGAACACGTAAGGATGGAAGTCGTCCCACATGTAGCGCGACGCGGTGAGATAGGCGCTGCCGGCGGCGACGTGCGAGGGCTCGATCGAGGTGATTTCCGCCCACTTCGTCAGCGCCGCCGGTGTCACAGCCTCCCAATGCTGGCCCGCATCGGTCGTGACGTGCACCAACCCGTCCTGGGAACCCGCCCAGATCACGCGCGAGTCGACGGTCGAGACCGCAAGCGCCGAGACGTCCGGGAAGATCTCAGCGCCGGTCTGGTCGAGATCGACCGGTCCGCCGCTCGGCTTCTCGGTATTAGGATCGTTGCGCGTGAGGTCGGGGCTGATGCGCACCCAGGTCCGGCCGCCGTCATTGCTCTTCATCACGTACTGCGACCCGATCAACAGCTCCTTGGGATCGTCGGGAGAGAAGAAAATCGGGTGCGTCCAGCCGAGACGATACTTCATTTCCGCCGACGAAACGCCGTCGAGATATCGGGCATCCGGACTGATCGAACGCCGTTCCCCGGTCTTCATGTCGTAGCGCTGCATGATCGTGTAGTAGTCGCTGCCGTAGGTGACGTCGGGATCCCCCGGCTGCGGCGCGACGAAGGTGCTCTCCCCGAGCGCGACGCTATGCCAGGCGCCGGGCTGGATCGAACCGCCGGGCATCGCGCTCGGGCCCTCGTAGGAGCCCTCGTCCTGTTGCGCACCGTACATGTGAAATGGAAACTGATCGTCGAGCGCGACGTGGTAGAACTGGCCGGTCGGTTGATTGTGCTCGTCGCTCCAGCTCGCACCTCCGTCGGTCGACACCGTGGCGCCGCCGTCGTTGCCCTCGAGCAGGATCTTCGGGTCGCTCGGATTGATCCAGACGATGTGGTTGTCGCCGTGCCGCGTGTGCAGCTTGGCGAACGTCTTGCCGCCGTCGTGCGAGACCCACAGCGCGTCCACCTCGGGCACATAGACCGTCTCGGAGTCGGTCGGGTCCGTGTAGATGCTCATGTAATAGAAGGCGCGCTGGCGCAAGCTCCAGTTCGCGTTCACGCGCGTCCACGTGGCGCCGCCGTCGGCGGAGCGGAACACCCCGCCGCCCTTCGCCTGAACCATGCTGTAGACGACGTTCGGCTGGTTCGCGGCGACGCTGACGCCGATGCGCCCGAGCACGCCCGGGGGCAGTCCCGGATTGCGTGAAAGGTCGGTCCAGTGAGCGCCGCCGTCGGTGCTCTTGTAGAGGCCGCTGCCCGGGCCGCCGTCGTTGAGGGCCCAGGGCGTGCGCTCGGCCTGCCACATCGCGGCGTACAAGACCTGCGGATTGCCCGGGTCCATGACCAGGTCGATCGCGCCGGTCTTGTCGTCGACGTAGAGAATCTTGCTCCACGTCTTGCCGCCGTCCGTCGACTTGAACACGCCGCGCTCGGCGTTCGGTTTGAACACGTGGCCCATCGACGTCGCGTAGACCAGATCGGGATTCTTGGGATCGACGACGATCGCGCTGATGGTGTGGGTGTCGGCAAGGCCGGCCGCATGCCAAGTCTTGCCGGCGTCATCCGAACGGAACACGCCGTCGCCGGTGATCATGTCGCCGCGAATGTCGCTCTCGCCGGTGCCTGCGTAGAGAACCTTGGAATTCGACGCCGCGACCGCGATCGCGCCTATGCTGTCGCTCGCCGACGGCAGCTTGCCGTCGGTGATGTTGTGCCACGTGACGCCGTAGTCGGTGCTCTTCCAGACGCCGCCGTCAACCGCGCCCATGTAAAAGAGGTCCCTTTCGCCGGGCACGCCGGCGACCGCCACCACCCGGCCTCCTATCCACGGACCGACGCTGCGCCATGCGAGCTTCCCCGTCGACGGTGCCGGTGCCGGCGGCGCGCTCGCGCTCGCGCTCGCGGCAGAGGACAGCGCGAGCGCAAGCCCAACGGCGGTGACGGCCTGAATAGCACGGAATTTCGCAAAATCCGCCATGAATCTCGTCATTCGAACTCCTTCTGAAGAAGACCCACGTGGTTGGTTGATTTGCGCCGGAGAACCCGCCTGCGGGTTTGATGATAGTGGATAGCGTGCGCTTCTTCCATGATTGGCGGTTGACGGTCGCGCCTTCCTGCCGCCGACGCTCGCCTCACCAGTGCCCGAACCTTGCGCGATCGAACTCGGCGCCATAATACTTTTTCGAGGCGTCGACGCAGACTTGATTGCCGTCGCCGCGCCGCATCTGCGCTTGGGTCGCGGTGATGGTCAAAAATTCGCCGGGTCTCGCAACAGATTGTTTTCGGTGACGTTCGGGCGGCCGGCAGCAGGTTACTCACAGGCTTATCCCCGCAGAATGTGGATAAGGCGTGTTATGATTTTCAACGCATCGCCATGCCCTTCATTACAAAAATAACGGAGCGATCATGCGTTTCACCGATGCCGTCCAACTGTGTTTCGGCAAATATGCCGACTTCAACGGCCGCGCGCGGCGGCCGGAATTCTGGTGGTACGTGCTGTTCATTTTCCTCGGTAGTCTCGCGACGCGCATCTTCGGTGAATCGGTCGCCGCGCTGTTCTCCGTTGCGACACTGCTGCCTTCGCTCGCCGTGGGCGCGCGCCGCCTGCATGACACCGACCGCAGCGGTTGGTGGCTGCTGTTGTGGATCGTCCCGCTGGTCGGCTGGATCATCATGATCATTTTCATGGCGCAACAAGGCCAGGCCACGGACAACCAGTACGGCAGTCCGCCCGCAAACTGAGCCGCCGCGGGGGATGAAGTCAATAAAGCTCATTCCGGCGGCGTGTCTGGCCGCGTGCGCGCGGCTGAAGGTCGCGCCCACCGAACGCATGTTGTCGATATCGATTGCCAGTCAAACGGCATCCCTGATCCAGGGAGGGATGTTGGTCGGTCAAATGCCGTGCTCGACCTCGCGCTTTGGCGTCGGCCAGGTCGAGGGCTCCAATTGCACGCCGCTCGGATTGCATCGAATCGCCGAAAAAATCGGCGGGGGCGCGCCGGTCGGAACCGTCTTTAAAGCACGGCAAGTCGTCGGCCACACATCGCAGCGGGAATTCGCGCACGCCACGATCACCACGCGGATCATGTGGCTCGAAGGCATGGAGCCCGGCTTCAACCACGGCGCCAACGTCGATTCCCACGCCCGCTACATTTACGTTCACGGCACCAGCGACCAGGATTCGATCGGCAGGCAGGCCTCGCACGGCTGTGTACTCCTGGCGGACGCGGATCTGGTCTCGCTGTTCGACCGGCTGGCGACGGGCGACCTGGTGTGGATTGCCGAAAAGTGACCCATCGCCCTCG
>VFSW01001158.1_pt1 | contig 39719 bp, 29 predicted proteins | sample 5358111 | NCBI WGS metagenome assembly VFSW01 (sample SAMN11554181, study PRJNA540505) | mine drainage metagenome | isolation source: sediment from site ElyBrook_90M | place: USA: Ely Copper Mine, Vershire, VT | collected 2017
GCAAAACGGGCGTTTCGAGTTTGCCGACCCTCTGCAATTGCGGCAGAGGGTCGCCCAGGTCGACCATCCATACCGGGCGAGCACTCCAGACCGAACCTGTCACGGTCAGCATTGGACGCGGGCCTTGGTGCGGTATTTAAAACGCCAAGCACAGTCTGGAAGTGTACCGAAACCCCAAGGGGCCGGCCGTGTTGCGCACTGTCGACCTGATCGACCACGTCGCCCGTGGAGCAAAACACGACAAACCCTAAAACGGATCCGCCACCGCCGACACGATGCTAGAATGCGGACATCGGATCCTATTGGAGGATCTGCGATTTGTTTGGCAAGACATAATAAGGACAGAACCCGCATGACGCGACTCTACCTGAATCTGGCTGCTTTACAGATGCTGGCGGCGGCAATAATCCCTGCTCAGACCTGGCTGCAATTGTCTCCGGCCAATGCGCCTTCGCCGCGATACGGGCACTCCATGGCGTATGATGCTCGACACAAGCAGACAGTTTTGTTCGGGGGATATAATGGCGCAAGCCTTGGGGATACATGGCTTTGGGATGGTACGAACTGGACGTTGCAGTCTCCCTCGACTGGCCCATCGCCGCGTGAATATTCAGCGTTGAGCTACGACGCGGCCCATGGCGTGGTCGTACTCTTTGGCGGATTAGCGGGGAACGTCGCCCAAAATGATACCTGGACTTGGGACGGGACCACTTGGACGCAGCAGTTTCCTTCTGCTTCTCCGCCGACCCTCACTCGCCACTGCCTCGCATATGATCAACTCCACCAACAGGTCGTCCTGTTTGGCGGAGCCCAGCAGGGGATCTTCGAGAGCAATCAAACGTGGATTTGGAACGGCACCACTTGGGCCATCAAATCTGTGAGCAATCCGCCTCCAGCAAGGTATTGGGCCGGCATGGATTACGATTCTGTGCACAGCCAAATGGTGCTTTTTGGCGGATTCAATAGCAGCGGCGAGACTTTCAACGACACTTGGATCTGGGGTGGCACGACCTGGACACAAGCTTCGCCAACAGCCATCCCGCCAGCTCGATGGGGCTCACCCCTTGCCTACGACTCTGCGACAGCCCAGATGGTCATGTTCAGCGGGTCTGAATCGTTCTTTGCAAACGACACCTGGACCTGGAACGGGACAAACTGGACGCAGTTGTCGCCGAAAACCAGCCCGACCGGGCGCCAGATGCACGCGATGGTCTTCGAGGCGGCAACAAGCCAAATCCTGCTTTTCGGTGGGCAGTCCCTCGGCCAATTGGACAGCGACACTTGGGTCTGGGGCGGAGGCTCGCTCACGTTCCCTGTGCCATATGATAAGGCGCACTGCAAAGGTGGAACTTGTACACCGCAAACAGTGAATATTTCGTCGGTATTCGATCATCAAATGAACAATCCTTACGAAAGCCCCGAAGCCCATACGAAGAGCGGTTGTGTGCCCAAATCAAAAACCCCTCCGATGTGGGGAGAAATTATGGACTTTCTCGGCGAGGAGGCCAATGCCAACCCGGACAAAAGCAGACCGTTCGGCGCCTGTCTCGACCTGTATGGGTACACGAGCAGCATATCTGGCACCACTTTCCTAAGCGGGTACCATTTGCTCAGCCCTACTTACCTTTATTATGATGGGCACCCCGGCTACGACTATCCATTCTATTTCACTACGGGCCAGCCTTTGACGGGAGTCTATCCTGCCATCAGCGGATGCGTATCCTATAGCGTTGCAGCCTCAGCAAACCAAACCCAGGCGCTCTACCACACATTAGCCATTATTCCTATGAGTGCCGCCCCGCCAAACAAACAGTGTCCGAGTCCTCTGCCTGCAAGTGAGACAGGCTTTGCGGTTTTCTACTTACATCTGGCTAATTATCTCGGCTCTGACGGTAAGACAATAATGGTCTGTCCGTCGCCACCGAACGCACCACGTTCGACCACAAAAACATGTCCCAATGCCGTGGTTTGTACCAACTGCCCGGCAGAAGGTATGTGGGTGAGCACGGATTCGTCCGTTACGACACAGCCGATCGCATATGTCGGCAATTTCTCCAACGGAGCGTGGGGCGCGGTTGGACCGCACCTGCACTTTGAGGTCGATTACCTGCCGACGCCGGGTGCCAAACCAGTGCCGCTCGATCCGTACGGCTGGAATCCACTCACTCCGGGCACACCCGACCCGTATGCGCCTCCAACAACGGCTCCTCCGAACGTATGGCTGTGGAATTCCCCTCAATGACCGATCGGCAGGGATTGGAAGGAGAGAAGCATCTGTCGCCAGAAAAGCGGTAACGTGCATTGACCGTCGCCTGCTGCGCAAATAAAGCTCAGGCTGTAAATCATTGCTTCTTCCGAGCCGGGTATAGGGCGTAAGAGAAAAGCGTCCGTTTGCCCTGGGTTCCACCCGTTCAAATATAGACGAGCATCCATCCCGTCAACATTGAGGGTCTCATCAGGATGTGTTGGTGCGTTGCGTTTCGCTAACCAGCTCTGAAATGCCAAGCTAGCTGCGGCAAGGTCATTCCAGCCGGATATTGGTATCACATTCGTGCCAATTTCAACTGTCATATCAACGTTGCTATTTTGCCAAAACAAGGTCGCCTCATCGGGGACATATTCCACGCCAAGCGGATCGAGGGACCGGGGATATCGAATGCTATACAATCCTTGTGGGTTCGTGAACGTGGACCATGTGGAGGAAGCCGTACCATCTGTATTTACTGAGGAGGGCGCGGTGCTCATGCCGGTGACAGAGGTTGAGGTACATGGCGACAGGGTTCCGGCCGCCGACTTTGTAACAGTCGGTAACGCGTGGGGAGTCGGCTGAGTATTGGCGTTCCGAGAGGTACATCCCACGGCTAAAAGAGCGACGAATAATATTCCGATAAAGATCATATGAAGACGGATCATTGTTGGTGCAAAAGAATGAATGACGTGGTGCGCATGTGTTCAATGCAGCCCCCTGCCTGAAGTGTAAGATGAACTGGCAACCTCGTCAAGTTACTGTTACAAACAACGCAGCCTTAACACGTGGCGCCAGGGTGGAGATGACAGCGAGGCAAACATCCGCACAGCGACTGTTGACGCCGGGATAAAACGGCAGCACTTCCGCCGGCCGTGTAGTCCAAGAAGAGCAGCCATCGGCCAGGACGCAGTACTCTACAGCAGTTTCTAAGTCCCCCGCCTGAAAAATCACGTCGCTCAGGTGCGACAACCGGCGATATGGTCGGACGGCAATGCCGCTGCTGTGAGCGATCCTTCCAGCCATCGATATATCAATCAGGGCAGTTGGTATGCCGCGAACCCACGTGCCAGCGGCAGCGCCGCGCCGGTTATCATCGCCGGAAAGTCGCGGCGGACCCGGAACACCGCCAAGTCTGCCTAGACAGTCCCAGAAATGGCGTGCGCACCACCCCGATTACTGGCGGCGGTAGCGGAGAGCCCGGCCGTGCGGGTGGAGCTGGGTGGACGAAACTCCCCATCCAGCCCGCCGGTCGCTACTGCATGAGTGCTATCGGCAAGTAAGCCAGAACCTGATACTCGCCTGCCTGCAAGAGGGCTAGCTGTGCCGATGCGCTATGGCACTGCGTCAGCAAGACCAGTTGAAAGGCGGCATTCGGGTTGCTCGGGGCTACCGCCACGGCGTAACGCATCACCGCAGCCCGTCCTCCATTCGCGACGAAATAGCCAACCCCCAATTGAAAGTAATTGGCAGGGCAGTTGGGCGCGCCACCGGCGTTCGTATTATGACCCGCCCAGATTTTGTGAAGTTGCCAGTCGGGCTGCTGCGCATGCGCAGCAACGTTGAACGAAATGCTCATCACCGCAATCAGTGCGGCCTTCCAGATATGTTTGATCATCTTTTTGCTCCTCTTGGTTGCGGCTTAATTGCCGCTCTCACTTGCAATGAACGTGTTTCACTCCTCTAGAAACTTGTTGAAATACGGCTTAAAACCTGCTCAAGCGTGACTCCCGGCAGCTGACTCTCAGTCCGAAGGTGCTGAACTCGGGTGTGCAAGGTACCACCAGGCGGGGTTACCGTGTTGAAAAACGCTGTTTTCGTCGCTCCAACTACACTTCTGCGGCTTGGACCTTCGGGAGCCGCCACAGATTGAACGCGGCCGCGGTCATCAAGAACTGCCACGCCACCTTGGCCCGTCCGCGCAGCTTGGTCTGGCGCAGGCCACCGGTTTGTTTCATCCATCCGAAGGCTTTCTCGATCAAGGGCCGTTTTCGCTGGCTTACTTGATAGCTCTCGTGTCGTGTCGTTCGACCGTCGATGGCGCTGCCCCCGGGGCCGGTTGAGATTCTGGGTTGCGTGGGGCCGAATGTCCATGGCACGCGCCGTGTCCACGAAGTCTCGCGTGTCATAGGCCTTGTCCGCTCCCACGCTCATGGGTGCCGTGCGGCGACGCTGGCGACGCTTCCGCCACTGCTGGTACAGCATCAGCAACGCCGCATCCCGCTCCGCAGTGCCGTCGGCCCGCGTCAGCATGCCATCCAGGATCAAGCCATGCCGGTTCTCCATCAGCACATGCCCCAGATAGCCCAACTTGGCTTCCTGGCCGCTCCCTTTGCGATACAGCCGTGCGTCTGGATCGGTTTTCGATTGGTGCGTTTCGTTGGTGCGCTTCTCCCCACGAAACTGCCCCGGATCCTGGTCCCCACCATCCTTCTTCTGAAAGCTCTTCTGGCTGGCCCACGCCTCAATCAGCGTGCCGTCCACGGTGAAGTGCTCGTCAGACAGATGCGGCTTGGCCTGCGCCAAAACCCGCCGGAAGAACTCCCGCGCCACCTCCTGATTCAGCACCCGCTCCCGGTTCTTGCTAAACACCGCATGATTCCAAACTGGTTCGTCCATCTCCAGCCCCACGAACCAGCGGAACAAGAGGTTGTAGTGCATCTGCTCCATCAGTAGACGCTCGCTGCGCACCGTGTAGAAGATCTGCAACAGGACCGCCCGCAGCAGACGTTCCGGGGGAACCGACGGACGGCCGGTCTTGGCATATAGGCTATCGAAATCCTTGGCCATCCCCCGCAGAATCTGGCCGACCGTTTCCCGGATGCGACGCAAAGGGTGGTGATCCTGCGGTACGCGTTCCTCCAGTGAAACGTAGCTGAACATTCCGGACTGCTGTTGATCGTCTCCACGCATAAAAACAAAGACGATCAGAAATGTTTTCAGGATACACGCGGCGGAGCGTTTTTCAACAAGTTCCTAGGGAGGAGGGGGCCGATTGTGGCGATTTGGCCGACAACAATACTCCCAGAAAGGCTGGTTATCGTGATTTTGGATATGCCCTTGAAACAGAAGATAAGAACGGCGACCTCAATCTGTAGCCGCCGGGCGCACTACTAAAGAATTAGTACATACTGTAGATGATTTTGTAGCTGTTCAAAGCCTCCTGCTTCAACTGGGTTCAACAAGCCTCAACACGTCGCGCGCATCTCATTGAAAGCTAAACCTTTGAAAACAAGGTACTTGCGAAACGTAACATCCACCGCCTTCTAATCAGTGGATCTGGCCTTACGATGTCCTGTGTTTTCAATAACTTAGATAGACCACTTGTTGAGCCTTGAGGATACGTTAGCTACATTTTTCGCTACAATCCCCCGGCGGGCACTCGCGGGAGGCCTGCAAATGGGCTTCCCGAGATGGCCGGTCCTCTGCAATTGCGGCAGAGGGTCGCTCCCTGGGCAAGGAGCTAGACCGACATCCCCCACACCGTGCCGGAGCGTCACCGTTCACACTCGTTCGATAGGGACCGAATCGGGTGCGGGAGGGCCATCATCCAGAATGGACCTTACGATAAAGGTGTGACCTTGTGTGAGGTACTTCTGCCATATTCCGCTACCGGGATACCTGAATCCGTTGCCACACCGCAATTTCCGGACCTCGTGAGCCAGGGTACGGAAGCCCTTCTTGCTGTGCCAGCACTACATAAAAGCCACCCGTTCCGAGATTAATGCCATTTCGCGAGCCTAAGGCCATCCCATTAGCCGTAGCCAGCATCACATTCGCTTTCCCCTTGGCGTCAACTGAAATTGAGATCACGTACCAGACGTTTACACTCGGCGACGAGTACAGCCTTGCGCTCGGGGTAGCTGGATCGGTGCTATTGAGATTGATCCCGCAGTACGGGCCGTTCTTTGGATTGAGATTCCCTTGTAGCGTGATGTATTGGCTGAGATCGTCGCTGACTACATCGAAGACAAAAGCGTTCCCATTGGCAACTGCGCCCATCACTGTAACCTGTGCGGAGAACGGTGGAGAGAAACTCTCGGTCAACTGAAGGCCAGTGAACTGGTAGGTGCCCGTAACGCCTGACATTTGCATGCCGGCGGCTGAGAAAGCGACCCGTGGGTCAACCCAAGCCGCCTCGGATTTGTGCCCCAGACCCTTCAAAAGTGGTGTGGCGGTTGTCCAGAGGGTCCCGTTTAGCCTGGCGTCCCGGCTGAAATTATCCGACAGCAGAATTTGGCCAGGAACTGCCAGTTTAAAGACGCTGCCAGAACTTTCTAGCGGCGTATCCGTGCCGGTCGCAATGACGCGCCGTTCTGTCTCAGCCGCTGCTTTGAACACAAAGGCACCGATTAGGTCAGCCATGTGCTCAGGGGTTTGTCCGGCAGCAGTCGCACGGGTCGTTTCGCGGACCGTATATGTTCCCTGCGATAAGTACGCATGGGCGATCATCACGGCCGGTTCGTCACCGACTCGGTCAGTCTGCAATCCGGCGATCCCCTCCAACTGGATGGCCTGCTGGCTGGACCCGAGGGCAATGACAACCACAAGCGATTCTCCGGATGTGGAGAACGTAACCGAAGCGTGTCCGGTGCCGCGTTCCTCATTTAATCCTCGATATGCCGCAAATCGGTCCCAAGCACCGCCGACGGAAACACCGCAGATGGCTTGATACTCGGTTTGCGTCGTATATTCATTTCGGTCGTTGGTTCCATAAGCGAGCGCCGCCGACAATTGGCCAGCTCTGTTTATCGCTTGGGCAAATTGGCCTAAGGCGAAGCCGGTAGCTGGCTTTCCCCCGCCAGTGGTCATTCCATACAAGTACATCCGGCCAGGCAGCAGTTGAAGGGACGTGCCGTTTTGGATGACTGCCTGCAATACGGTCGGTCCCCCTGTGGAAGTGCCCGCCAACGATGGTGCGGACCCCTCAGCGGGCGAACCCGGCGGCGGAGAAGACGCGAATGTGGGCACGACGTTTGGCGTGGTCGGAGAACGAGCTTGCGAGAAACTATGTGCACTTTTCGGCGATTGTACTCCGGTAGCCTGGTAAAAGGCGAAGGTACCGGCTACCAAGACAACCGTAAGACTGACCACGAAATACACGACCGTCTTACGCTCGGGCCGTCGTCGTGACCAACGCCGCCAGCTTCGCTTATGTCCCTCCCCCGTCGGTCCTAGATAGTTGCCGCGGCGGGGGGCGACGCCGTGCAGTTGCGCCCTGTCATGGCCAGCCTCCGGCGATACCGAGAGAGACTTCGCCAGGGACTCAACGAACTCAGTGCAAGTCGAAAATCGCGCACCGGGGCCCTCAGCAAGACCCTTCTTGAGGACCTCGTAGGTCGGGAACGGAAGGGGCGTGTTTTGGAAATGCGCGTGGGCCGAAGCCTCCCCTGGCAACCTTCCGTAAAGCATCCGATAAGCAACGACAGCAAGAGAGTACTGATCCGCCGCTGCAGTGACATCCTTGAATGCTCTGACCTGCTCAGGAGCCACGTAGTCGAACGTTCCTAGGGATGTTGCCTGAGTTATTGCCTGCCCGACGATTTTGGCGATGCCAAAGTCCGTCAATTTCACCTTCCCATCCGGCTGAACCAGGATGTTGGCAGGCTTAACATCGCGATGAATGACACCCTTACGATGGGCGTAGTCTAAAGCGCCGGCTACTTGGCGCAGAATGGAAATTACTTCCTCTCGTTCTAGCTGTGCGCCACGCAGCAGATCCTCCAAGGACCGCCCCTCGACGTACTCCATTACTAGGTATTGCCTGCCCTCCTGCTCGTCAAACTCGTGGACTGCAACAATGTTGCCGTGTGACAGGCTCCCCAGCGATCTTGCCTCCTGGTCGAATCTTTCCCTCAGCCTTGGTATCTTCTCTGCTTTCGCTAGGACACGGGCGTGAATGATCTTAATTGCGACCGGCCGACCGAGGGTCGGATCAAAACCACGGAAAACGACACCCATTCCTCCTTCGCCTAGTACCTCATCCAGCCGATATTTACCAATAGAATGCAATTGACGCAAACTATCCGCTGAGGCTAGGAAAGTCGCAATCTCATCAGGAAAATGAATCGGCCTGTCCAAAAACGATGGTGCCCTGCGATATGCGTCGAGCCACTGCATCGAAGCAGCCAACAGCTCGGAATCGTTCGCACAGGCTTCTTGGAGGAAAGGTACCTGTTCTCCTTCAGGACGCTCAAGCGCGTCTTCAACGAGTTTGCTTATCCGTTGGTAGCGCTCCGGGGACATAGATATTTGTCGCGGGCCCATTCACAAAACGGCTGCCGCCAAGCTATTCCGATGCCTCGCGCTTAGTCAAAAGATCCAGTCTCTGCGTCAGCCAAGCCTTTGAAGACTTCCATTTCCGTCGGACCGTGCTTACGGAAACTCCCAGCGCCTGGGCTGACTCCTCATACGAACAACCACCGAAGAACTGCATCTCAACTAATTTTGCTGCTTGTGGATCCATGCCCTCCAGTTCCTCAAGCGCTTCGTCCACTAGAAGCACATTGACGCTCACACCGTCTGCAGCCACCTGGACGTTCTCAATTGGAACTTTGTTGCCACCTCGCACTTGTCTGCGGCGGTGATAGTCCACGAGGAGGCTGCGCATCGTCCTACTTGCCAGGCGATAAAAGTGCCCACGGTCTTCAATCTCGCGCCCTCCTGGGCGCACTAGTCTCAGGTACGCCTCGTGCACCAGGTCTGTCGTTTGCAGGGTATGTCCACGGCGCTCTCCGCGCATCCAGTACGCGGCGATGCGGTGCAACTCGTTATAGATCAGCTTCGAAGCTTTCTCGGCGGCATCGGCGTCTCCTTGCCGCATCCCGTTCAATAGCGCCGTGAGGTCCTGGGACTGGGTCTCGTCCGGTTCCTTGTCGTCTCCAGCCACCTATATAGTATACTCCGGCTCATCTGCATGGAACCAAAACAAATTAAAGCACTTGTGGTAATGTGGCACGCCCGCTCAGAACCGGCTCGTACGCCACTTGAACACTTTTGACGGCCCGGTGCGCTTGTTCCAGTGAACGAGATTCACAAGGAGGATCTCCCAATGCATGGCTCAGTCTTGTTCACGCATAAGCCCGGCATGGCACATGTCCGGTTCGTTGTTCAGGCTCGAACGAGCAATTGGGAAGTTTTCGGCCAACAAGCTTGGTTGTTCTTTTCACATTTATAGTTGAGGACAAAAAAGGCGAGGACGAAAGGGATCAGCCGTTAATCAAGGGATCTCGGTTCCTCCACCTTAAAGGAGCGGCCTTCGATGTTCAACATCAGCAAATCACAACTCGTGGCGGATTTCCTGCTTACAATGGTGGCGTCTGCCCTCTTTGGTCAGCAGTCTAACCCGGTCATAACGTCAGTGAGTCCGGTTACCGACCAGGGAAGTCCAACAATCATGATTGATGGATCAAATTTCGGTACCCTTCCCTCGGCCGACCTGTCGGCTCCTGGTGACACGCGCTTCCTCCGGATCAGCGGACCGGCCCTCTGCGTTGGTTCAAACTGTACGGGCAACTGGAACGCCGGTTACATCGACGATGCCTGCAAGCTGACCATCGGCAGCTGGAGCGGTTCGCAGATCGTGATCAGCGCTACCGGGATCGGAGGAAGCACCGGGTGCCCGCTCTTCCCGGGCAACAACCTGACCGTTCGAGTCTGGAATCCCGCCAACCCGAGCGGCCCGTTTGCGAGCGCGCAGGCCCAGGTGATCAATCAAGGGGTTGTCCCAGTGGTCAACTCCGTTAGTCCCAACTACGGGCGGAAATCAGGTGGGGGAACCGTCACCATCTGGGGTTCGGGGTTCACTGGCGCAACCGCCGTGTGGTTTGGTCCCTACCTGGCGAGCATTTATACGGTCGAGTCGGATTCCTCGATTGTCGCCACGGTGCCCCAGGCCTCGACCGCCGAGGGGGTACAAGTTTCAGTGGCGAACCCCTCTGGTACCTGGCAGCCGCCGGTCGACTGCGTCCTGCAGACGGGAGTCGGGTGCGTGGGGCCATACTTCTTCATGTCTGGGATCTTTGGCCAGCATTCGAACACAGTCCCAGTGAACGTGAGTTGCTCGGAAGGCTCAAGCGGGTTTTCATGCACTTCAAATGGCCAGACCTTTGGCATCGGACCAGTCACGGGGCCCAAGCTCGCGTGCCTCGGTATGCCACAAGATCCGAACGTTGACTTCAATGTAACGATCACGGGCTCGGCCGTCGTCCAAACGAACGGGGATTTCGGCCTTTCAACCAATTTCGGCCTGCCAACGGCCTTTGTCGGGGAGGGCAGCGTTACGCTCCACTCACTCCAACTCGCAGTGCAGGTGGGCGGCACTCTTAGCGAAACGTACCAGTTGCCAATTCCCCTTGGACCGCTTGTACCGTGTGTCGATGACCTTTACCTTGTCTTCAATCCTAGCGTCTCCGCTGGGGGCACGTTTACGCTCTCCGCCAATAACCTTTCACTAGTGACAAACGCCAGTTGGGTCGACGGCCAGGGCCAGATAGACGCGTTGCCGAGCATCATTTGCTCCGGAGCGCCCATCACCCTGTCCAACGTCGTGAGCTGCGTAGACTTCCAACCGAGCTCGCAAGCCGATCTGAGCCTCAGCTACATTCAGGAGCTCCGGTTCCAGGTCGGCGACGATGACCTCAACGCTGGTGTAGGGCTCAAGCTGGGACTCAGCGCTGGGTCCGACCCGAATCTGAATCCATCTCCTTTGTACGTCGACGCGTGCACCGCTGTTGCGTGGGAGGCAACGGCTGCAATCCCACCCGTACCTCCTTTGAATGCTGGAGGGACGCTAGTTGGCCCGTACAATATCTATGCAAGCGAGCCATATGCATCGCTTGAGTGTGCCCTCGGGCCAGTCCTTCCGCAGACGACTAGCACGACGACCTCGTTGGCCTCCTCCGAGAATCCGTCTGTTGCCGGTAATGCAGTTACCTTCACAGTTGTCGTCCGCCCAACCCCCGACGGGGGCACGGTTGGCTTTTCGGATAACGGCACTACGATCTCGGGCTGCGGCACCAATTCACTCAGCGCCGGCAGGACCGCGTGTACGTTGACGTACTCCAGCGTCGGCTCGCACTCGATCATGGCCACCTACTCGGGTGATACCAGCTACCTCAGCTCAGCTTCACGCACCCTCAGGCAGGTTGTGACCACCGCCGCCGCACAGACGGCGACCGCGCTGGCCTCCTCCGCGAATCCGTCCGTTGCCGGCAGCGCCGTTACCTTCACGGCTACGGTTAGTCCAACCCCCGACGGTGGCACAGCCGCCTTCACAGACAGCGGTAGTACGATCTCGGGTTGCGGCGCCAATTCGCTCAGCGCCGGCAAAGCCACGTGTATGGTCACATACTCCGGTGCTGGCTCGCACTCGATCGTGGCCACCTACTCGGGTGATACGAAGTACCTCGGCTCAACCTCATCTACGCTCACGCAAGTTGTGATCGCCGCCGCCGCGCAGACGACCACCGCGCTGACCTCCTCCGCGAATCCGTCTGTTGCCGGCAGCCCGGTTACCTTCACGGCTACGGTCAGTCCAGCCCCCGACGGGGGCACCGTTGGTTTTACGGACAACGGTGCTACGCTTACGGGCTGTGGCGCAAGTCCGCTTAACGCAGGCAAAGCCACCTGCAAGGTCACCTACTCCAGTGCTGGCTCGCACTCGATCGTCGCCACCTACTCGGGTGATGCGAACTATCTCAGCTCAACCTCCACCGCGCTCACGCAGGTTGTGAATGGCGCCCTTACAATCACCACTTCCACGCTTCCCACAGCGACGGTCGGCACGGCTTACTCCGCCACGGTTGGCATCTCAGGGGGCACGCCTCCGTATACCTTCTCCTGGTCTGGGACACTCCCGGCAGGCTTGTATTTCTGGTCGCCCCCGACGCTCTCTGGCACTCCCCAGGCGGGCGGTGTCTACTCCTTCCCGGTCACCGTCAGTGACTCGTCGAATCCGGTGCAGAAGGTGACGCAGACGATCTCGATCACCGTTGAGCCAACAAGTGCTCTTGCGGTCACAACGAGCTCGGTTCCTAACGGACAGCTCGGGACCCCTTACTCCGCCTCAATTCAAGCGGCGGGTGGCTGCCCACCCTACACGTGGTCCAGCACGCAACTACCGCCCGGGCTAAACGTGAATCCGAGCAGTGGGCTCATCAGCGGAACGCCGAGTGCCTCAGGCCTGTTCAGCGTCACGGTTACCGTCACCGATACATGCAACGGCCTCGCAGCCGACAGCTACACGGTCACGATCAGCAATCCAACGCCGGTCGGATCTGGCACGCTGACGACCCAGTTTACACCCAACGGGAACTTGCTCGTGGCGATCAGTTGTGTCCCAAATAGCTCGCAGGTCTCGTGTTGGGCGGTTGGATCCGCCAATGGAAATATCCCGATAATCCTCTTCTCCTCCGATGCGGGTCAGACCTGGTCTTCGGAGACCCCACCCGCTGGCGTGGGAGGGTTGTATTCGATCAGTTGCCCCACCCTGAACGTGTGTTATGCGGGCGCCAGTGCACAGGGTTCGGCCGTAATCATGACGACGGACGGCGCTAACTGGACCGCTTTAACCACGCCCAGTAATTCGCCCGGGGCGGGCAGCATCTCCTGCCCGAACATCTCGACCTGCTTCGTGACCGGCGGCGACGGCGTGGGCTCCAACCAGAGGATCATGTACACGACGGACAGCGGCTCGAACTGGACGGTCCTCTACACGTGTGCTAATTGCGGCCAGCCGACCGTCACCGGTAACAACTACGTGTTCGAGGGGTCGGGCATTTACTGTCCGACACAACAGATCTGTTACGCAAGCGGAAGTTCGTATTCGGAAAGTGGTGGGTTCGTCGTTGGTGGCGCCGTTCTTTCGACAACTGACGGAGGAACGACTTGGGTAGTGACGACTTTAAACGGAACGGATCAGCTGCTCGATATTACCTGCACGAGTTCGACGCAGTGCTGGGTTGTCGGTGAGCCCGAATCGGGCCAGTTGGACTACCCGTATGTGGCGTCGACAAGCGATGGCTCGAACTGGCAGGTACAGGGAGCTCCGGTGACGGGTTACGGCACGGGGGGCATCCTCATCGGTGGCATTTCGTGCATCACACAATCCGCTTGCATGGTCACAGATTGTCTCGCGGCACAGGCGTACTCGACGAATAACGGTGGTGCGGGATGGCTCACCTATGTCGTCCCGAACGGGGCCGGAACCCTCGCTGGAACGAGCTGTGTCTCGTCGGGCGAGTGTTGGCTCGTCACGCAGAGCGGCGGGATCTTCGCAACCTTGGTGTCGCTGCAGTAAGAGCGCGCAGATCGCGAGACCTTATCGCAAGGACATGGCAAAGGGTGGCTGACGTGCTTGCCGATGCTTGCTGGGATGTATGATGAATGGCTGCGACGTTATCGAGCGTTCGGTTATGCCATTCAAGCTGAAGCCAAGACCAGCGACCTCAACCTTGTAGAGCGTTTTGAGGTGGCCAGAGCCTGACTGTCGTCCAAAAGGATCGACCAGTCGCGTCCACCGCAAGTTGCCGAACGGCGACACCGTGCTGTCTACTAACTCTTTAGTAGCTAGTGTAGATGATTTTGTAGCTGTTCAATTCCTGGGGGTTCAACAAGGCTCAACAAGCCTCAACAGGATGCGCGCATCTCATTAAAAACTAAACACCTGAAAACAAGGCACTTGCGAAGCATTACATCCACCGCCTTCTAACAAGTGGATCTCCGGTGAATACCCTATGCCATTTGCCCTGTTTTTTCAATAGTTTACAAAAATCGGCTATTGAAGCTTGTTGAACCTTGAGGACACCGCGTCTACGGTTGTCGCTACAATTTCCGGCGGGCGCCACCGAAAGGCCTGTAAAACGGGCGTTTCGAGTATGCCGACCCTCTGCAATTGCGGCAGACGGTCGCCGTCTCAAAGTCGCTCAAAGGGTTCAATCCAGCGGCGCGACATCGGCGTCACTCCAGGGGGCGGTCCTCTGTCATCCCGCCACAGTGGCGGAATGTCAGAGGGCCCCTCAGCGGTGGGCGACATGTATTCGACGTTCCAGGGTCGAGGCGCGCCGAAGTCGGTCTATGCCGATTGCTGGTGCGAAGGGCTGTTCGCGCCAGGAATCATCCGCCTGCTGGAGGGGCGACTTTCCGAGACGGAAAACCAGCCAAGTGAAGGCCGACCAAGCGGCCTGGGGTCGGCTCAGTTTGACCGCCGGGGCGTGTCCGCGACAGCGTCAACCCGGCAAGCCTGACGCGCGTGCCGTTCCGTGGCAGCTTGAGGTACAATTGCGGTAGAGATTTGGTTGAGAATATGTCTAAGGTGATGATCGCGGACAACGAAGCAGTAACGCGGAAGCGGCTCGAGAAACTGCTGTCGCAAGAAGGGCTTGACGTGGAGTGGGCTGCAAGCGGCCGGACGCTAATGGAGAAGCTGGAGACCGCCATGCCAGACCTGGTGCTGCTCGACATCGGCATGCCCGCACTTGACGGGATGCAGATCATCGAGAAACTCCGTGAGTGTGGTGAGGAAATCCCAGTCGTCATGATGGCCGACAAACGCGCGGTCCGCACGGGCGTTCCCAAAGCTCTCGATCTGGGCGCCGTGGATTACATTGCGAAGCCCGTGAACCGGCAGGAGCTGCTTACGAGAGTGCGCCGCGCGCTGGCAGGCGGCCCGGCGCGCCGGGCGGCAGTTCGGATACCTCTCGCTGAGCTACATGACCCTGACACGGGAAGGATCGACGCTAAGAAAGTGGCGGAGTTTCTGGGAATACCGCTCGCGCCGCTCGCCGAGGCCCTCAATGCGAATTATCCGACGGTGTACAAAACACCGGCTGCGCCGGGCATCCAAAAAGGCCTCCGTCCCATCAAGCGGAGCATCGAACTGATATCAAGGGTGACGCGGAGTAAGACTGATGCACGAGCATGGCTGAACAGCCCGCATCCCGACCTTGGGGGCCGCACGCCCATGGCCGTCATCCTGAACGGTCGGGCTGGTGCTGTTGTGACGCTTCTTGAGAACGCCCTGGCGGGGATTCCCGGCTGAGATCATCGTGCGATCCGTCCCAGATCTGCTTCAGATCTTCCCGAGCTTGCCTCGCATTGCGATCCGGGGACCCTGGTATCGCGCGGTTGCCTTTGACAACCTTCTCGGCCCTCCGCCCGGCGCTCCAGCGGGCAGTCTAATCCAGCCTCTTTGGCCGGGCGGCGCGGCACGGAAGGGAGCACGCTTCACGCCCAGGCGGACGCGCCTCACAAGAAGGGGCAGAGGCGCACCGGGATTCGGGAGTCTCTATATCGCCATGGACGAGATGACGCCCCTTCGGGAGGTCACCGGTGTTCTGACGCCGCCAAACAGCCCCGTGCCGCTCCTCTTCGAGCCGCAGGTGCTGATGACTGTCGATGGGATTCTTACAGATGTCCTGGACGTAACAGACGGGCAAGTGCAGAGCGCTCTCGGAACCACCCTTCAAGAGCTGACGGGGGATTGGGCTATCCAGCAGGAGGACTACCTCGCAGGGAAGGGTCCCATGCCACCGACACAGGTTCTCGGGCAGGCTGCCTATGAATTTGGAGCTATCGCTGGCCTGAAGTACAGGTCGTCAAAGGAGGTGGCGGGTGCATCGGGTATCGTGGTATTTCTGGACCGTCTGGCGCAGGGACAGAGCTACCTGGAGGTCTTCAACAAGCCCAGCGGCATTCTTCAACAGCGCCTTCCATAGCAGAGTGGCAGGGTTTCGAGACTGAAACGCACCGAACTGGCGATCCTCAAGAGGAGTCCAGCTTTGAACGGTTGGCAAATCACATGCGCGTCTCATGCCTGAACCGTAAGCTCGACGGCACCTCCCGATTGCTGACTATATATCCTCTTCTGACCACCGACCGGGCTCGGCGTTTCGGACAATCTTGTGGATCAATATCTGGTCGGTCAGCGCTTCCCTTAGCGTCGTATTACCGAACCGCTAGAGCTTTGTACTACTAAGAACTTAGTAGAGACTGTAGATGATTTTGTAGCTGTTCAAAGCCTTCTGCTTCAACAGGGTTCAACAAGCCTCAACACGCCGCGTGTATCCCATTGAAAGCTAAACATCTGAAAACAAGGCACTTGCGAAACGCTACGTCCACCGCCTTCTAAGCAGAGGGTCGCCGGTTCGAGTCCGGCCGCGCCTACCAATGTTTTCAACTAAGCGTCCATTAGAAGATATACTTCAGCGCCAGTTGCATCAGGCGCGGCGGACCCGCCTGCAGAATCTGTCCGAACGCCGGCGACTGCAAATCATTCTCCGGCAACCCGAAGTTCGCGTGATTCAGGGAATTGAAACACTCCGCGCGGAACTGCACCCTCTGGGACTCACGCACCCGGAAGTCCTTGAACAGCGACAAATCCACGGTCTCGATGCCTGGACCGCGCACCACATTGCGCCCCTCGTTGCCGAACTGCCCGGCTTGCGTCACCGGATTGAGCTGCTGGAACGCCGACCGGTTCACCCACTGGTTGGGTGTATGCGGCCCCAGATTGGGGTTGGATATCAGGTCCGGGCGGCTCGAATAGAAGCCGGTAATCTCGGGCGCGCTGCCTTGAAGCGACACATTGGCGCTGTCGTATACGGTGAACGGCGTTCCCGATGACATGCTGGCGATCGTGTTCAACTGCCAACCATTCACGATAAAGGCCGCCGCGGGCGAGGCGCCGCGCCAGATGGGCAGCTTATAGCTGCCGCTGAACAGGAAACGATTCTTCGCGTCGAACAGGGAAGGCCCGTGCTCGGCGGCCAGATTGAAAGGATTCTGGGCCAGGTCGTTCTCTCCGGCCACCAGCGTGGGCGCCGAGCCGGCGACATTCAACGACGAGATATAGTCCAGGCTCTTCGAGAACCAGTAAGACGCCAGGAAACTCAGGTTGCGCGTGAACTGACGCGAGAAAGCCACCTGCAGTGCATGGTAAGTCGAGCTGGTGTTATCGGCGATGAGACCGACGGAGCCATAGTTGCAGACGCCGGCGGCGTTGCAGTCCGCGTACTGGCGGCGCTGCTCGGTATTCTGGGCGGTCGCGCCGGGACCGTAAATGGAGGGATTCGCCTCAATAAAGCGGGGTAGATGCGTGCCCTTGTTGCCGACATAGCGCACATCCAGCAGGTAGTCCCTGGCGATAACCCGTTGGACCGACAGGTTCCAGTTCTGGGAATAGGGCGGCAGCATGCCTTGCTGAACCGTCAGGATGGTCGCGGGCTGCACAAACTGCCGGTTCGCAAACGGAGGCGTCTGGCCGCCGTAGGGATTCGCAAGGTTGAAACCGGGTCCGGGCATTTGATAAGCCTCGGTCCACGGCAGGGCGCTCACGGGCGCCTGCAGGGGACCACCCACGCCGTTGGTGAAACCGTCGTAGAAGATGCCGTAAGCCGCGCGAAGGGTCGTTTGGCCGTCTCCGAACGGATCCCACGCCAGCCCCACCCGCGGCATGAACTCGCGGTAATCGACTGCCGCGATACCCGCGGGCACGCCGGTATCGCCGGGAAAGAGCAATCCTTCAGGCGCGCCGGGCATGACCGTGGATTGCCGGCCGGGGGCCCAGGCATTCATCCGGTTGCGTATGTCGGTGTATGGCGTATTCACTTCGTAGCGCAAGCCGTAGTTCAACGTCAGGCGGGGAGTGACGCGGAATTCGTCCTGCGCGTAGCCCGCGCCAACCCACTTGCGCAGGCCGCGGTTAAAGTCTCCGCCGCCCTGGAAGAATTGCACGGATTGGCCCAGCAGCAGGCTCGCGAAGGAATCACTCGCGGGAAACGGCGCGAACACAAAGAACCCGTTGGTGGCAATACCCAACAACACGTTGATCTGCTGCCGGTCCAGGCCGGCGCCCAGTTTCAGATTATGTTTGCCGCGCGTCATGGCGACCGAGTACGATCCCTGATAATCGTTCTGATAAGTGTTCTGCGGGCCGGTAATCGGGTTACCCACGGACCCGTAGCCGCTGACGATCAAGAAAGGCACTCCGGCGTTGGTCCCCAGCGTAGGCTGATAATTGAACCCCAGACTGCTGCCGGGTGTGCGATTCTGCGCGTCCTCGTAGATGAAGGTATTGCGGAAGAACGCCAGGCGCACGGTCTGCACCGTTTCCGGCGAGAACAGGTGCACCTGGGAAACCGTGAATGAATTCGTCGTGATGCTGTCGGTGACTGGGAAACCGGGCACATTGGACCCGTTGATGGGAAGCGGATCGAGGGTATTTTGAGCGGACGCGGCATACCGCGCGAAGATCTGGTCGTTGTTTCCAAAGTAGTGATCGAAGCGGAAGCCGCCTTGATTGTAGTTTTCGCTGCCTAATTGCGTTGACTCGTAAATGGATGGCGATAGGTTTCCCAGCGGGTATAGATGCCCGGCGGCCAGTCCGACGGGATTGAGCATGCTGGCGGGAATCTTGTTACCGGGGAACGGCTGACCCGTAAACTCGTTGATCAGCGGCGCGGGCAGGCCCGTGCTCGGGTCGGTCAAGGCCGAGAAGTCCCCGGTTCGCTCGGCCGCCGTGGGTACGATGGCTGCCTGGGTCTGGCCCTGGTTATCGCGCTGGCCCTCGTAATAGAGGAAGAAGAAATCCTTGTTGCGCCGGAGCGGTCCGCCCAACGTAGCCCCAAACTGATTCAGGTGGAGCGGTTCGGTGGTGGCGGCAAAGAAGTTGCGGGCATCCAAGGCATTGTTCCGCAGAAACTCATAGGCGTCGCCGTGGAAGTCGTTGCCGCCGGATTTAGTGACGACCGTGGTGATGGCGCCGCTGCTCTCGCCGTACTCGGCGGGGGCGTTCAACGACAGGATGCGGAATTCGCTGACGGCGTCCACCGGCGTGCGCAGGGCGAAGCCTCCATTCACGCTGTCCACGTTGGTGACGCCGTCCAGGAGGTAGTTGTTCGATTCCGGCCGCTGGCCGTTGACCGCGAAAGTCTGGCCGCTGCGGAGGATGCCGCCGGCTTCAGCCAGTCCCGCGGTCATGGGCGCTACGCCGGGCTGCAGCAGGCCCAGTTGCATCAGGTTGCGGCCGTTCAACGGCAGGTCCGTGGCTTCGCGTTCCGAAACTACGTTGCCAAGAGCGGAACTGGTGTCGACGGTCGCGGTCCGGCCCTGCACCTCGACTTCGCTGTGGCTGCTGGCTATTTCCAACTGCACCGGATAATTCACCACGCGGCCGACGTCGATGCGGATCGCCGGCGCCGTGTACAGCGCGAAGCCGGGGGCGCCGACAACCAAGGAATAGTCGCCCACGGGCAGGTTCGACAAGCGAAACGTCCCCTGCCGCGATGTGACTACCGTCCGGCTCAGACCGGTTTGTGCGTTCTGCGCGGTGACTTTAGCGCCGCTCACCACGGCCGACGAAGGATCGGAAACCCGGCCCTCCAGCATACCAATCGGGTCCTGCGCTTCCAATACTCCACATACTCCAAATAGACAGACGCATAGCAATGCCAGTGCACGCATGGTTTGGTAAACCCCCTCCCTCTGAGTGTTATATGTTGTGAGTCTAAGAACTGTGCGGCGAACCTGTCAATAATGAAACGCAACTATGCAGGAAATACTACTGGCGGGACCTAGTGCATCATCATTATTGACGCCCCCCGCTGCGCATGTGATAATTCTTGAACTCCGTAGTGTGCGCACCGGAGAGGGAAGGTTGCGCCAGGCTTATGGCAAAGGAAGACCCGGTGATGAAAGCTATGTTTCTGCCCGGCGTGGAGCACAATCCACAACCCGGGCCGTATGCGGACATGATCCGCATGATGCAGGAGAGCGGGTCGGAGTATCCGCAGATCTGGCACTTGTTCGCCTATCTGCCCAAGGCCACCGAACATCTGGCCCGCTTCACGCAGGAGATTCTACGCGGACCGGGGGCATTCAGTCCCGGTATCCGCGAGTTGATTGCGGCATTTACCTCGTACCGCAACGATTGCCCCTTTTGACTGAAATCGCACGCCGCGGTCGCGGCGGAACTGTTGGGTGATGAGGAGCTGGTCCGGGGTGTGCTGCGGGACCTGGAGAATTCGAAGCTGGACGAGAAGCACAAAGCTCTGTTCCGGTTCGTGGACAAGGTGAATCACGATTCCCCGCGCATCACGGCCGAAGACATGCAACCGCTCTACGCCGCGGGTTGGGGGGACGACGCCATCTATCTGGCCATCACGGTATGCGCCATGTTCAACTTCTACAATCGCTGGATCGACTCGAGTGGCGTACACGCGCTCTCCGATGAAGCCCACCGCGCGGGAGGAAAACGCACGGCTCTGCACGGCTATGTTCGCAGCTAGCCGGCGCATGGATCCGGGATGGCTGGTGGTGGTGGCGGCCTACTGCGGAGCGATGGTCAGCTTCGGATCGCTGCTGGTCTTCACTTTCAGCATCTTCCTCAAACCTCTCAGCGGCGCATTCGGATGGAGCCGCGAATCGGTGTCGGCGGCGTTTGGATTCGCGGCGCTCACCGTGGCCGTGTGCTCGCCGCCCCTGGGCCACCTGCTGGACCGGTTCGGGCCTCGCCGGGTGATTCTCCCTTGCATGGCGGTGTTCGGCGCGGCATTTGCCTCGCTCGGCTTTCTGACCCCGCACCTGATGCATCTCTACGCCGTTTTCGTGCTGCTGGGCATGGTCGGAAATGGCACGACCCAGATGGGATACTCGCGCGCGGTCTCCACCTGGTTCGACAAACGCCGCGGACTGGCGCTCGCCCTGGTGATGGCCGGCGTGGGCACCGGCGCCATGCTGCTTCCTCCGATGGCGCAAGCGTTGATTGCCGCGCACGGATGGCGCGCGGCATACTTTGTGCTGGGATCGCTGGTCCTGCTGATGGGGCTTCCGCTAACCGCTCTCTTCGTCCGCGAGCGGCCCCGGGACAGTGCCGGAAGGCGCGCCGTGCTGGACGGGACGGCCGTCGCGCACGCATTGCGATCGCGCGCGTTCTGGATCCTGATCGCCACGCTGTTTCTGAGTTCGGTGAGCATGAACGGCGCCATCACGCACCTCTCGCCGTTGCTGACGGACCGCGGCGTCACGGCGGCGAATGCCGCGCTGGCGGCCTCCATGTTGGGGTTGACCAGCTTCTGTGGAAGGCTGATCACCGGCCTTCTTCTCGACCGCTTCTTTGGACCTCGCGTGGGTTTCTGTGTCTGCGCGGTGGCCGCCGGCGGCATCCTGCTGCTGGCGCGCGCGGGATCGGGTCCGCATGGCGTGGTGGCGGCCATGCTGATCGGCCTTGGCGTCGGGTCCGAGGCCGACCTGACGCCCTACCTGCTGACTCGCTATTTCGGCTTGCGCGCGTTTTCGACTCTCTATGGCTTCACCTGGACCGCCTATGCCATCGCGGGCGCCCTTGGTCCGGTCTGGATGGGCAGAGCCTATGACGCCACCGGTTCCTACGCGCCGCTGTTGACGGTGCTGTCGGTTACCACGCTGGGAGCGGCCGGGCTTCTGCTGTGGCTGCCACGGTACCCGCGCCCAATCTAATCCGTGGCCGCCTCCGCGGGCGAATCCGGCATCATTGTGGGCGGCGCCAGCCGTCCTTCAAAGTTCAGATCTCCAACCGGCGCCGCGCTGCCGCGCCAGTTCCGGAACGACTCTCTGATGACGTGCCAGATGGTGCCCCGGTTCTCCGCCATCACCTTCAGCCACGCCCAGGCGCCCTTCTGCGGAAAGTAAATGCCGCGGAAAAACATCCGCGCCACCAGGTGGCTGATCTTGAACGCAGCCGGCTCTTGGGCGATGGAATCGATGGCGCCGCGCGTGGCTGCCGGGCTGTAAGCGTTCTCCCAGGCATACTGCACTTCGTCCTGCACTTCCGCGGGAGTCATGTGCAAGGGCGTGTGCGCCATGTGGAACGGCGCGAAATCCAGCCAGTGCTTCGGCCGCGTCAGCCGCCCCTCTTTCTCCAGCCGCGTGTAAAGAGGCGTGGCCGGAAACGGCGTGATCTGTCCGAAGACCGGCAGCACCGGCGGCCATTCGCGCATCTGGCCGAGGGTGCGCTCGGCCACACCCGGCCGGTCGTTGTCCAGACCGAAGATGAACGAGGTAATCGCGTAAATGTTCCGGCGCGCCAGCCGTTCCAGCACCGCGGCGTACTCGCCGGGCTTGTTGAAACTCTTGTTGACGCTGGCCAGGTTGGCCGGGTCCAGCGACTCCATGCCGATGAAGATCCACCGGCCGCCCGACTCCGCGATCAGGTTCACCAGCTCTTCGTCGCGCAGCAGGTTGGCGCTGATCTGTCCCACCCAGTTGACCTGCGCATTGGCCGCGATGATGTCGCGCAGCAGCGACTTAGTCCGCTTCCCGTTGATGGCGAAGTTGTCGTCGACAAAGAAAACGGCCACCTGCCCCTTGGTGCGGCGGGCGCGCGCCTTCAGCAGCAGGAGTTCGTCCACGATGCTCTGGTTGGACCGGAACCGGATCGAATCCCCGAAGAATCCCGTGACCGTGCAGAACTCGCATCCGTAGGGGCAGCCGCGCCCGGACTCGATCGGAATAATGTGGAACGTTTCCCACTCGAGCCGGAAGTGTTCCATGACCGGCCGCACGAAGCCGGGAATGCGGTTGAACTGGCCGATGTCCAGCGAGTCCCAGGGGATCTTGGGGTAATTCCGCAGGTCGGGCTTGTGCTCCTGTCCGAACGCATCCACCGGCACGTACTTGTCCTTCAACGCGCCGCGCGCCGCGTCTTCGACGATTAGCGGCCAGGTCTCGTCGGCCTCGCCCAGGGCCACGGCATCGGCATGGCGCGGGCCGCCGTCGCGCCCCAGCGCCTCATCCGGCAACTCGGTGACGTGCGGGCCGCCCATCACCACCGGGACCCCGGCGGCGCGCAGGGCGTCGGCCACCCGGTAAGCCTTCGCGATCATGCGGGTCATCGCGCCGATCCCCACCAGGCCGATACCCCTGGTCAGCGCGAACTGCACGATCTCCGCATCGCTCATGGGTTGCGTGTTGCCGTCGATCAGCAACACCTCGTGCCGCGGGGGCGTCAGCGCCTGCAGCAGAAACATCCAAAGGTGGGGCATGAAGTTGGAGGTCACGCCGTTGTCGGGGTTGTAAAGCAGTATTCGCATTGGAATCACCGAGCCAGACTGCCGAAGTCCATTTCGCCAGCGAACCTGCTCCCGAGCTGGGTTGGAACGAACCCTCGCATCCCTCTGGTTCATGCGGGATTGCGCGTTGAGTGCTGTGCGGCTTGATTGTAGCACGTCCGCCAGCCTGCAAATGGCGCCTTAGCGTCCGCCCCATAGCGCCCGGGCCGCGATCCAGCACTTCTCCGCCGCCGGAAGCGAGATGCGCCGGTCGAACACGTCGTAGTTGCTGCGCGCGATCCGCTCCAGCAGCCGTGCATAGATCGCCATCAGCGCCCGCAGCGACGGCTGGCTCCGCCGCTGCACCAGGCCCGCCAGCGGCCGCGCTTCCCGGTAGTACGCGCGCGCCCGGCCGGCCTCGAACTCCAGCAGCGCGATCAACTCCGGCGTGCGCCGGCCGGCCCGCAGATCCTCCGCCCTTGCCCGAAAGCGGGCCAGGTCTTCGGCCGGCAGGTAGATCCGGCCGCGCCCGGCATCCTCGCGAATGTCGCGCAGGATATTGGTGAGCTGAAACGCGATGCCGCACTTCTCGGCCAGTGGCAGCGCTTCGTCCCCCGCGAAGCCGAAGATGTGGATGATGGTCAGGCCCACCGTGGAGGCCACCTGGTAGCAGTAGCCGTACAGTTGTTCGAAGGTCTCGTATTGGCGCGGCTCCAGGTCGGAGGCAACCCCATCGATCATTTCGTGAAAATAGCGCGGCGGGATGTGGTAGCGGCTCACCGTATCGTGGAACGCAGGCAGCACCGGATGGCCCGCCGTGCGTCCCTCCAGCGCGCCATCCAGCGCGGCCCGCCACTGGTCGATGGACGCGCGGTTGGCGCCCGGTTCGTCGCTCAGGTCGTCGCAATAGCGCATGAAGGCGTAAATGGCGCACATGGCATCGCGCTGTGCCTTCGGGAGCAGCACGAAGGAATAGTAGAAGTTCCGCGCGCGGGTGCGCGCCACACAGCGGCAATGCGCGTAGGATTCCGCCAGCGCGGCCATCACGCCGCCCGCGTCAGGGCCACGCGCGCCAGAGAGCCCAGCACCAGCCAGGCCCGCTCCGCCTTCGAGATTGCCGGGCGCCGCGCCAGCACGTCGTAGTCCCGCTCCGCGATCTTGTCCAGGATGCGCAGCCCGCCCCGGCTGAACAGGTCGATGTCCAGCGCCAGCCTCCGGTCCACCATGCCGCGCAGGGGCAAACCCGCCGCGAAGAACTGGCGCGCCCGCGCCACCACCTGCCGCATCACCTCGCCGAAGGCTGGGGTCATGCGCCGCGCGTACAACTCTTCCACCGTGTAGCCGTGCCGCGCCAGCACTTCCAGCGGAATGTACACCCGGTCTTTATCCAGATCGGTGGCCACATCCTGCCAGAAGTTGGCGAACTGCAGGGCCGTGCAGGTGGCGTCGGAGAGCCGCTGCCGCTCCGCGTCCGTGTAGCCGCAAAGATGCAGCACCAGCCGCCCCACCGGGTTCGCGGACCAGCGGCAATAGCCCTCGAGATCCTCCCACGCCGCGTAGCGCCGCACGGTTTGATCCTGCTCGAAGGCCCGGATCAGGTCCGCGAATGGCTCCGGCGGAATGGCGTGGCGCGCCACCGTCTCCCGCAGCGCCACGAACACCGGGTGAGACGCCTCGCCCGCGTACATGGTCTCGAGTTGTCCGCGCCACCACGCCAGCAGCCGCAGGCTTTCCGCCGCCGATCCCATTTCGTCGCCCAGGTCGTCCGCCCAACGGCAATAGGCGTACACGTTGTAGAAGTCCTGGTGCAGCCGCTTGGGCAACAGAAAGGTGGCCACGTGGAAGTTTTCGTAATGATGGGTGGCCAGCCAGCGGGTGTAGGCTTCGGCTTCGGCGGTGGTGTAGCTGGCGGCGGCCGCTACAGGCGAATATACGTACTCCCTGGGCGGCAGCGCGATCACGGAATGATGGCCGTCTTCAGGTGCCCGTTGTGGCTCATCAGGTGCCGCATCACTTCCAGCAGGTTCGCCAGGGGCTCCTCGCTGTTCACGAAATCGCGAGAGGTGATGTCGCCCCGCGTCACCAGGTTCAGGGCCTTGCGCACGTACTCCGGCGTATGGTGGAAACTGGCCTTGCAGGTGATCTCGGAATAGTGCAGCAGGTTGGTGTCGAACATCACCCGGCTGTCGTTGGGGCAGCCGCCGAAGAAGTTCAGCGTGCCCCCGCGCCGGACCATGTCCAGCACCCAGTGCCACGTCTCCGGTTTGCCCACGGCTTCCACGGCGATGTCCGCGCCGCGCCCGCCCGTCAGGTTGCGCACGGCTTCCACGGTGTTCAGGTGCTGGTCCGCCCGCACCAGTTCATGCGCGCCCATCGCCTCGGCGCGGTCCAGTTGCGTCCGCCGCCGCCCGATGGCGATCACCCGGCAGCCGTACAGGCTGGCCAGGCGCACGAACATCAGGCCGATGGGACCCAGCCCCAGGATCGCGATAGTGTCCCCCGGCCGCGGCGCGGTCTCTTCGAAACCTTTCAGCACGCAGGCCAGCGGCTCGATCAGGGCCGCATCGTGATAACTCACGTCCGCGGGAATCACGTAGGTGTTGCGCTCCACGATGCGGCTCGGAATGCGGATGTACTCGGCGTAAGCGCCGTTGTTGAACAGCAGATCCTCGCACAGGTTCTGCAGGCCGCGCCGGCAGAAGAAGCACGTTTCGCACGGCGCGGAATTGGCCGCCACCACGCGGTCGCCCGGCTTGAACCGGCGCACATCCTTGCCTGCCGCGACGACATCGCCCGCCAACTCGTGCCCGAACACGGCGGGAGGCACGATCATACGCGCGTGATACCCACGGCGGAATACCTTGACGTCGGTGCCGCATGTCAGCGCAACCCGGACCCGAACCAGGATGTCGCCGTCGTCGATCTTGGGAACGGACACCGGCTCTACCTGCAAGTGCTCCTTGCCATAAAGCACGGCAGCCATCATCTGCGTTTTCACTGTGACCACCTCTGCGGCTGAACGATAATTTTCAACGATTCCGCTCCGGGATGCAACGCCAAATCGAATCCTGAACGGATTTTAACAAGCGGCAGCCGGTGGGAGATGAGTTTTTCCACAGGCAGCCCGCCGCTGAAAACCAGCTCGGCCGCGTCTTTCTGCAAATCCACCGAAGCGCTATAGCACCCGAACAAACTGCGTTCCCCCACGCAAATCGACGCGCCGGAAAGCTCCACGCGCTCGGTTTCGGACGTTTGCGCAAACAACAGAATCCGCGCGCCAGGACGGGAGAACCGGATCGCCTGCTCCACAATCCCGGGCGCCGACGCCGCCACCACCACCAGGTCCGCCCCGCGCTGCCCGGTCAGCCGCCGGACTTCGGACTCCACGTCCGCGGTGCGCGGGTCCCAGGCCTGCCGCGCCCCGCACTGGAGCGAAAGTTCCCTGCGCGCGGCAATGGTGTCGGTGGCCACGATGGTGGCTCCGGTGCGGCCCAGCAACATCGTAAACAGCAGCCCGATGGGCCCCTGCCCGATCACCACGGCCACTTCGCCCGGTTGGGCCGCGCATTGCACCACGGCCTTCAAACACGTGTTCACCGGCTCGACAAAGCTGGCCCGCTCGAACGATACACTCTCCGGAATCTTTTCCACGCCGCGCTCGACGATCCAGTCCATGGCCCTCACATATTGGGAGAAACCGCCGCCGGCCGGCTCGAATCCCGCCGTCACCCCCACCCTCTTATAGATGGGGCATTGCGCATAGAGTTTCCGCTGGCAATAAAAACAACCCCCGCACGGGATGTGATGAAAGACCACCACCCGGTCGCCGGGCACGAACCGCCGCACCCCGCGGCCGGTGCGCACCACCGTTCCCGCCGTCTCATGTCCATAGATGCGCGGGGGAGCCAACAGGTTGTGTTCGATTTTCTTGAGGTCCGTATGGCAGATGCCGCAAGCCTCCACCCGCACTAGGATTTCACCCGGGCCGATCTCCGGTATGGGCACCTCTTCCACCGTCACCACGCTGTGACCTTTATAGACGGCCGCGTGCATCGTGGACGGGATGCTCCAGTCAGAATCGGCTACCGGCAATGAATTCTCCTAGTGTTCGCGCAGCGATACGGCAGGAACGGCCCAGCCGGACCAGTTCCGGTAAACCCTTCCCGGGATTACCTAATGCAGACTTTAAAATTCTAATTGTACCGAAGTGGCCGCCGGAAAGCAGGGCCTTGTTGAAATCGATCGCCAAGGTTTGGCCGGCCGTGTCGGTCACCGCCTTGACGCAAAAGAACGGGATGCCCGCCGCCGCCGCCCGCGCGGCCACCCCGGCGGCCTCCATTTCCACGGCGCCTGCGCCAGTGGCCCGCAAGGAGGCCTTTTCGGCGGCGGTTTGCGCCACGCGATCCTGCGAGACCAATACGCCCGCGGCATGCGGGGCGCCGCTTTGGGGCCGCCGAACTTCCCACTCCCGGCCCGCATGGGCGATGCTGGTGGCCACGAAGATATCGCCGATGCCCAGCGCCGGATCCAGCGCTCCGCAAAACCCCATACTGACAATCGCCTCCGGCCGGCACCGGCCGAGCGCGGCGTCCACCGCCAGACCGGCCCGCGCCGCGCCGGCGCCGTTGGCCACCATCCACAGTTGCCGGCCGCGCGATTCGCCGCGGCGCGCCCAATCCACCGGCCAACGCAGTTCGCGCACGCCGGAACAAGAGCGCAGCAGCCCGCCGAACTCGCGCGGCTCGGCGGCCACTAGCAATATCCGTTGGCCTGAAACCATTCCACGGCCCGCGCCAGCGCGCCCCCGGCGGGTCCCGGCGCGAACCCCAGCTCGCGGGCGGCCTTGGCGTGCGACACGAACATCTTCTTGCGCGCCATGCGCACCGCATCCAGCGGCGCACGCGGCGGCTTCCCCGTGAGGCGAGCCCACCCCGTGGTGACGACGCCCGCGGCGTAGGCCGCCGCGTAGGGCAACCGTACCCTGGGCGCGGGCCGGCCGGTCAGCGCCGCCAGCTTCTCCAGGATGCCCGCCAGCGTCAGGTTCTCCGATCCCAGGATATAGCGCTCCCCGGCGCGACCGCGTTCGCAGGCCAGCCAGTGCCCCAGCGCCACGTCGCGCGCGTCCACCACGTTCAGCCCCGTGTCGATGTAAGCGGGCATGTCTCCTTTCAGGAAATCCAGCACGATCCCGCCGGTCGGCGTCGGCTTGATGTCGTGATCGCCGATGGGCGCCGTGGGATTCACAATCACCACCGGCAACCCGGCCGCCGCGAACTCCAGGGCCACGCGCTCGGCCAGAAACTTGGAGCGCTTGTAAGCGCCCGTCATCTGCTCCAGCGCGACCGGACCATCTTCGTCGCCTTCGCCGTCCGGCGGCATGCCGATGCACCCCACTGTGCTGGTGTAAACCACCCGCTCCACGCCGGCCTTGCGCGCCGCTTCCAGTACATGGCGCGTGCCGTCCACGTTGGAGCGATACAGTTCCTCCGGATCGGCCGCCCACAGCCGGTAATCGGCCGCCACGTGGAACACCAGTCCGCAGCCCGCCGCCGCGCGTTCCATGGACGCCGCATCGCGCAAATCGCCCGCCACCGGTTCCACATCCAGCTCGCGCAGCCTGCTGGAAGGGCGCAGCAGCGCCCGCACCCGGTGCCCGCGCTCCAACAGGAGACGGGCCACATGCCAGCCCAGGAACCCCGAGGCGCCCGTGACCAGGGTGGGCTTCATCCCCGGCGCGTCACTTCAGCGCCCAGGTCAACATCTTCAGATTGTCGGCCAGGCTGGCGTTGATGCCCAGCGCCGCCGACGGCTCGAAGCCGCAGTGCATCATGCAGTGCTCGCAGCGCGGATCGTTGCCCGGACCGTAATCTTCCCAGGGCGTGCGGGTCATCAGGGCCTCGAAGGTCTTGTAGTGGCCGTCGGTGATCAGATAGCACGGCCCCTTCCAGCCTTTGATGTTGTAGGTGGGCGTGCCCCAGGCGGTGCAGGGAAGCTCGCGCGTGCCCTTCAGATAATCCAGGTACAGCGGCGTCTGCTTCACGTAGAACCTTTGCGCAATCCGTTCGATGTCCTTGAACTTCTCGCGGATGTCGTCGCGGGTCATGAAGATCTCGCGGTCGTCGACGGCCGAATAGCCATAGGCCGGCGCCAACTGGTGGCCGTCCACGCCGAACTGTTCCAGGTACTCGAACAGCGCCTCGATCTCCTTCATGTCGGTTTCTTTGTAGATGGTCGTGTTGGTGCACACCATGAAACCGGCGGCCTTGGCGGCCTTGATGCCTTCGATGGCCTCGCGGAACACGCCGTCCCGCTCCACGCACATGTCGTGGGTCTTTTCCATACCGTCCAGGTGAACGTTGAAGAAGAAGCGCTTGTCCGGCGTGAACTCGCGCAGGCGTTTCACGATGAACATGCCGTTGGTGCACAGGTAAATGTTCTTGTTGCGTTCCAGGATGCCCGAAACCAGCTCGCCGATCTGCGGATACATCATGGGCTCGCCGCCGCAGATGGAAACCATGGGCGCGCCGCACTCATCCACCGCCGCCAGGCACTCTTCAAGCGGCACCCGCTGGGAGATGGTGGTTTCGTATTCGCGGATGCGGCCGCAGCCGGTACAGGTGAGGTTGCAGGCGTGCAGCGGCTCCAGCATCAGGACCAGCGGGAAGCGCTTGCGGATCATGGGATGGGGCTGGCGCCTGGCGCGATCCACGGTAGCACCCTGCAGGATGCGGAAGGGGTTCGCGGCGTCCGGAGCGGCGGCGATGTCTTTCTGCCACTCCGGGCGCGGGCGCATCCGGTTCTTGAAAATGTAACCGGCCATGCCGGCGGTCATGGATAAGGGGAATCTCATGTTCGAGGGGCTCCGGGAGGCGCCGTGCCTGCGCCGCGCCTGGCGAATTCGGAAAGTGCGATCAACGGAAAGTACAGACGGTAGTAATGATAATTCAGATAAAAGACCTTGGGAAAACCGGTCCCGGTGGCCAGTTCTTCCTGCCAGCTTCCGTCGGGGCGCTGCCGGTCGAGCAGGTACTCGATGCCGTGGTTCACGCTCAGACTGTTGGTGTCGCCGCCGGCGATCAGGCCCATCAGGGCCCAGGCCGTCTGCGATGGGGTGCTCTCCGCCGCCACGAAGGCGCCCTGGTCATAGCTGGAGCAGCTCTCGCCCCAGCCGCCGTCGGCGTTCTGGATGGAGCGCAGCCACTCGCCGGCGCGCAACACGGCGGCCTCGCGGTCGTCGTACCCGGCGGCGCGCAGGCCGCGCAGCGCGAAGCAGGCGCCGTAAATGTAGGCCACGCCCCAGCGCCCGTACCAGCTTCCGTCCGCCTGCTGCCGGCGCAGCAGGAAGTTCACCCCGCGTTGGACGGCGGCGTGCCCGCTCTCCAGGCCGTGCGCCCCCAGCGCTTCCAGCACCCGTCCGGTGATGTCGGGGCAGGAGGGATCCAGCATGGCGTTGTGGTCGGCAAACGGGACGTTGTTGAGGAACTGCCAATTGTTGTCCACGTCGAAGGCAGCCCAGCCGCCGTCGCTGCCCTGCATGTCCAGCGTCCAACTGAGCGCGCGCCGGTGGCAGGCTTCCTGGGCCGCCTGGTCCGAGGCCTTGGCGCGGCTCAGCGCCAGCAGGATCATGGCCGTGTCGTCGATATCGGGATAGTGATCGTTGCGGAAGAAGAAGCCCCAGCCGGAAGGCTCGGTTTTCGGGCGCTTCACCGACCAGTCGCCGCGCACGCGGACTTCCTTCGAGAGGATCCAGTCGGCGGCCTGGCGCAGGGGCACCTCGTGGCCGGGCAGCGCGCCCAGGGCGAACCCGGCGATGGCGGTGTCCCAGATCGGCGAGAAGCAGGGCTGAAACAGAAAGCGCTCGCCATCGTCGATCATCAGGCGGTCGAACTGGTAGCGGGCCTCCACGCTGGCGGGGTGATCCGGCGGATAGCCGAGCGTATCCAGGGCCATGATGCCGTACATCATGGGCGGATAGATGGCGCCCAGGCCGTCGGAGTTCTCGCAGCGCGCCAGCATCCACTTCTCCGCGGCGCGCAGGGCTTTGCGGCGCAGCGCGCGCGAGCCGTGCTTCTCCCAGAATTTCAGAAACCGGTCGATGCCGAGGAAGAAATTGCGCCAGGTGAACAAGGCGTCGCTGCGCCGGAACTCCAGGCTGACGCCGGGCTTGTACAGCTCGTCCAGGTGGAAGCCGGCTGGCGCCGGGCGGCGCGGGTTGCTGGAGTGCACGATGGCCAGCGAAACCACGATGGCGCGGGTCCAGGCCGACATCTGGTACAGAAACTTGCCCGGCAGCAGCATCACCTCGGGCGGAATCGTCGGGCAGTAGCGCCGCGGGTACAGGTCGAACAGCCCAAGATTGATCTTGACGTAGCTATTGGCCGCCTGAATGCCACCCAGATCCAGGATGCGTTCGCGCGCGCGCGCCAGGCGCGGATCGTCCACCGCCAGCCCCGCGACCTTCAGGGCGAAATAGGCTTTCACCGTGGCGCTGATCTCCGACGGCCCCTTGGCATAGATGTTGAAGCCGCCGTCCGGGAGCTGCCGCGCCAGGATCGAGCGCACCGCTTTCTCAATCAGCGGGCGCGTGGGCGGATTCCAGGCGGCGCCTTCCGGCGGATGCATCCAAAGCTGCAACAGGATGTAATCGGATTCCAGGGTGGTGTCGGCGGTCAGGTCCGCGCACCAGTAGCCGGCCGGGTCCTGCAGCTTCAGCAAATGACCGGCGGCGCGGCGGGCGGCCTGCGCGGCGGCCGATGCCAGCGTTTCTTGGGCGTATACGGTGGATGTGCTCATCGTGCCGAAATAGCCGTGAGACCCGGAACCGCCCGGGTCAGCTCCGAGGGCAGGGAGAAGCGCACATCTTCGTCGATCAATTCCACTTCTTCCAGCCGGTGAAAACCTTGGTCCCGCAGAAAGCCCACCAGGGCCCCTACCAGGTGCTCGGGCGCCGAGGCCCCCGCGGTGACCGCCACGTTGCGCACGCCGCTCAGCCATGCGCTATCGACTTCCGCGTAGTCGTTGACCAGGTAGGCGCGCACGCCGGCGTTGGCGCTGACCTCCACCAGGCGTTTCGAATTGGAGCTGTTCTGCGAGCCTACCACCAGCAGCAGATCGCAGAATTGCGCCACGCCCTTCACCGCCATCTGGCGGTTCTCGGTGGCATAGCAGATGTCCTGTGCGGGCGGACCCTGGATCAGCGGAAAGCGTTCCTTCAAGCGCGCGATGATGTCGCGCGTTTCGTCCAGGCTGAGGGTGGTCTGGGTCAGGTAGCGGATGCGCGCCGGGTCGGGCGGCCGCAGCCGGTCCACGTCTTCCACGGTCTCCACCAGGTAGCTCGATTCCGGCGCTTCGCCCAGCGTGCCGATGACTTCGTCGTGGTGGCTGTGCCCGATCAGCACGATACTGTAACCCTGCTGCGCGAAATGCACGGCTTCCAGGTGTACCTTGGTGACCAGCGGGCAGGTGGCGTCGATCACCTGCAGGCCCCGCCGGGCAGCCTCGCGGCGCACTTCCGGGGCCACCCCGTGCGCGCTGAAAATAGCCCGCCCGCCCTCGGGCACTTCGCCGACTTCCTCCACGAAAATGGCGCCGGCCTCGCGCAGTTCCTCGACCACGTGCTTGTTGTGCACGATTTCCTTGCGCACATACACCGGCGGACCATACACATCCAGCGCGATCTTGACCACGTCGATAGCCCGCACCACCCCGGCGCAGAAGCCCCGTGGCTTGAGCAGATACACTTTCTTCTCGGGGCCGTGATTGGCGGCGATAGGTTTTAGCGGCATGTCGCGGCTAGCATCTCTGGATGATCCGATTATAACAGGCTGGCCCCGGCCGCATCGGCGTGGGCGTCGGGCAGCCCCCTTCACCTGCCCAACAACTCCAGCGCGGACGAGGTCATGGCCAGCACCCCGGCGCGGATGGCCGGCTCGGGCAGCGGCGCGAACAGGCTCGAGTGCAGCGACGGCAGGGCCTTCCCCGTGCGGCGGCTTTCCGCCAGCTTTTCCGGATCGGCGGCGCCCAGCCAGAGCATGAAACAGGGGATGCGCCGATCCAGGCCGAACAGGCCGAAGTCCTCGCTGGCCATCACCGCCTTGCCATCCAGCACATTCTCCGCGCCCAGCGCCGCCGCCAGCGATGCTTTCAGCCGCCCGGCCAGCGCGGGATCGTTGTAAGTGACCGGCGCGGCCTCCGCCTCGTCGATCTTCACCATGGGCGCGCGATCCTCGGGGATGCCCGCGGCCAGCGCCACGCCGCGCGCCGTGCGCCCGATGGCCGCCAGGGTATTCAGGCGCACTTCCTCGCGGAAGGCGCGCGTGGAGATCTCCAGCGTCACTTCGTCGGGGATGATATTGGCCCGCGTGCCGCCGTGGATGGAGCCTACCGTGACCACCGCCGGATCCTGCGGCGCGGTCTGCCGGCTGACGATGGTTTGCAGCGCCAGCACGAACTGGGCGGCCGCCACGATGGGGTCGCGGGTGGCTTCCGGCGCCGCCCCATGCCCGCCCATGCCGCGCATGATGACTTCCACCGATGTGGAACTGGAAAGCACCGGTCCGGCGGCCACCGCCACCTGGCCGGCGGCGATGGCCGGATTGTCGTGCTCCGCCAGGCAATAGGCGGGGCTGCCGAAGCGCTCGTAAAGGCCGCCCGCCAGCATCGCCCGAGCGCCGGATACTTGTTCCTCGGCGGGCTGCCCGATGAACATGAGCGTGCCGTGCCAGCGGTCCCGCAGGCGCGCCAGCACGCGGGCGGTCCCCAGGAAACACGCCATGTGGAGGTCGTGCCCGCAGGCGTGCATCACCCCGGTGGCCTGGCCCGCGGTGTTGGCCGCATGCACCGTGCTGGCGTAAGGCAGGCCCGTCTTTTCTTCCACCGGCAAAGCGTCCATCTCCGTGCGCACCAGCAGCGTGGGGCCGGCGCCGTTGTGCAGGATGGCCACCACCCCGAACGCGCCGCCGCCATCGGCGTACTTGCCCACGTGCGCGGTGACCGTGTAGCCGGCCTTGCGCAGTTCTTCGGCCAGCAGCGCGGCCGTGCGCTCCTCGTGCCGCGACAGTTCCGGATGCGCGTGCAGGTCTTTGTAAATGGCCAGCAGGTCCGGCGCCTCCGCATCCACCAGGGCGCGGAAGTCGCCGGCCGGGGCCGCCGCCAGGGGCAGCATGGCCGCCAGCAGCGCGAACGGCAAGTTGGGTTTCATCGAATCACTCTATCAGAGCGGCCGCTATCGTGTCCCGGCGGACACGCCGTGTTGGCTCCCACACGAACCGCGTCCGGCGCACGCGCGTTTTCGCGGTCCCCGCCGGTGGCCACTAACTTGCCCTGAATCTGCCCGGATAAGGAGGTTATCCGATGTTACTTCTCAAGTATCTGTTTCTGGCTTCCGGACTCGGCTTGTTAGCCGGCTCCCTGGGCCTCGTGATGTGGGATGTTTACCGGGCGAACGGGCGCCTTACCGCCATGCGCTGGCGCTTGGCTCTGCGCCTGGCCCTGGCGGCATGTCTTCCGCTGCTGGTGAGCGCGTCCTTCACCGTGGTGCCCGCCGGCATGGGCGGCGTGGTGGTCAGCCAGGTTTCCGGAGTCCTGCCGGGCACTCTGTATCCCGGTCTCCACGCGGTGGCGCCCTTCGTTCAGCATGTCGCGCTCTACGATATCCGCGACCGTATGTTCACCACTTCGGCCGGCGCCGGCGCCAAGGACCAGGGCGAGGTGCTGAAGGTGCAAACCAAGGAGGGGCTGCCCCTGGGGATGGCCGTCTCCATCCGTTACCGCCTGGACCCCAAGCGCCTCGACTTTATCCACGCCAACGTCCCCCAGCCCGTGGATCGCGAAGTAGTGCCGCCGGTGGTGGACAGCGTTCTCCGCCAGATCGTCCCCGGTTACCTGGTGCGCGACGTGTTCGCCGCCAGCCGTGAAGAGGTGCGCCAGCGCGCCGCCGCCGCCATCTCGCGCAAACTCGCGGGGGACGGCATCCTGGTGCAAGAGGTGATGCTGCGCGATATTCAGTTGCCTCCCGAATACGCCAGGGGCCTGGAGACGCTGCTGCTGAAGGAACAGGAGAACGACCGGCTTTCTGTGGAGCTCGAGATCAAACAGAAGGAAGTGCACGGCGCCGAGTTGGAGGCCGAGGCCGAGAAGGCCCGCCGCGTGACCGAGGCCGAAGGCCAGGCCGCCATCGTGGTGCTGCAGGCCAAGGCCCAGGCCGACGCCATGCAGCACACCCTGCCGCTGAAGCAGAAACAGATCGAGCAGAGCCGCCTGGAAGCCGAGGCCCGCAAGGAAGCCACCGTCAAGAACGCGGAGGCCCAGGCCGAGGCCAAGGTGATCGACAGCAAAGCGGAATTGGAGAGGCGCAAGCTGATGGCCGAAGCCGAGGGCGACCGCATCCGCGTGGTGGCCGCCGCCGATGCCCAGAAGATGAAGTCGGAAGCCGAGGTTCTCAAGGAGAATCCGCTCCTGATTCAGAAGATCATCGCCGAGCGCCTCAGCGACAAGGTGCAGATCATGATGGTGCCCAACGACGGCAAGTTCTTCTTCGCCAACGATGTCCTGCGCGGCGCCATGCCGGCGGCGGGCGGCGTCCCGCCCAGGGCGGATCCCGACCGCCAATAAAGCCGGCCGCGGCGGGTCCCGGCCGTCCTAATTGCCTATGGCAATCGCCAGGGTCTGTGTGCCATTGGTTGCGCCCAGGCTGAAGCTCAAAGGCGTCGCATCGTTCGGCGGCACGTTCGGCGTCACCAGGTTAAACTGGTAGAGTCCGACATAGTTCGGCGCAAGGCCGTCGTAATTGATGGCCGCGGCCGGCGCGCCGCCGATCGAGACGGTGAGGGGCGCGGCCAGCGTGTTGAGTTGCCCGGCAAGCTGGCCAGGTGGAATGGCGGGATCGACCGGGCCGAAGCCGATTCCGTAAATGATAATGGTATCGCCCGGTTTGGCGCGCGCCGATGTAAGTCCCGGAATCGCACCCGGCGGCAGAACGTAACTGCCGTCTGCAAACTGTGCCACCACGTATTGCGTCCCGCCGAGCTTGAAATTGCCCGGGGCCAACAGTCCCGGCTGCGTGGCATCCACGGTGACCGGGAAGGGCGGGCTTGAGCCTATGGCGGTGGTCACGACCAGCGATTGGGCGCCGGTGGCCACGCCTCCCGGCGCCTGCACGTTCACTTGCAGCGGGCTGACGTAATCCACGAAAGCCGGCTGGCCGCCGATGGTCACGCGGGTCCCGCCCAGCGCCGTCGGGGCGTTCACGCCATTGAAATCCGCGCTGGTCCACGTTTGTGTGGCCGCCGCCAGGCTGGTCCCGTAAATTTCAACCCAGGAGCCCGGCGCGAAGGCCGGGAACCCGCCAAAGGCGCTGGCGCTGATCACTCCCGCCACGGTCGGAATCTGTAGCGTAAAGTGCATGGCAAAGGCGAACCCGTTCGCCGTGCTTGGGTTGATGCCGCCATTCTGGACCAGGCTGTAAGGCTGTACGTATACGTCCGTCCAGTTGGTCTGCGTCCCGGCAGGCAGCGGACTACTGAAGCCCGAGTTATAATACGATGCGCCGGGCAGAATCGGGTTGGACGTTGCCGCGCAGCAAATGCTGCCGATGCCATTGGTGATCGGACTTACCGCCGTGCCGTTCACCAGCCACTGTTGGACTACACCGTCGAAATAGACCGGCGCGCTGAGAACATAGTCGATCACGATGTTCCAGTTGGCGCTGATATTGCCGGCAAGCGGCCCGCCGTTGACCGTCTGCATGTAGAATACGTCCCACTCGCCGCTGGATCCTGTCGGCGTCTGTGTCTGCCAGATTTTGACCGCCCCGCTATCCACCAGCACCGGCGTCGGACTGAAAGTAACAGCCGCGGAGTAAGTGTCCGGCGCGTCGGCGCCGCCGTAGGTCAGGGGCGAGCCGATGGGAATGATGCCGGGACCCTGGACCGTGGTCTTTGGTCCCGCGGCGCTGGCCGGTTGCGCCTGCGCGGCCGTGGAGCACAGGGCTTCGACAACCAGAATGGCGGCGCCCAGCCGGCGCGCCCATGCCGTTGCATAGCAGGATCGGGAGGTTTCAGGCAGCATACGTCTTCGTATTCTACTACCGCCTGTCAATCCACCAGGCCGGCCCGCACGGCAAACCGCACCAGGTCGGTGACGCTGTGCAGGTTCAGCTTCTCCATAATGCGGCCGCGATGCGCGTCCACCGTGTACACGCTCAGGTTCAACGCGGTGGCGATCTCCTTGTTGGTCTTGCCCTCCGCGATCATCTGCAGCACCTCGCGCTCGCGGCTGGTCAGCAGGTCGATGGGATCGGTCACGTGGCGGCGGTAATCGTTCAGCACCGCGTCGGACACGCCGGGGCTGAGGTAGCCCTCGCCGCGGGCCACCGCGCGCACGGCCGCCAGCAGGTCGCTGGCTATGGAATCCTTCAGCAGGTAGCCGCGGGCGCCCGCGCGCAGGATCTCGCGCACATACACAGAGTCCTTGTGCATGCTCAGCGCCAGCACGCGCGTGCGCGGCGACAGGTCGGCCAGGCGGCGGGTGGCCTCGATGCCGTTCAGTTCCGGCATGGCCACGTCCATCACCACCACGTCGGGCTGGCACTGGCCGGCCAGGTCCAGCGCTTCCCTGCCGTTGCCGGCCTCCCCCACGATCTCCATGTCCGGCTGCGCGGCCAGGATCATTTTGAATCCCTGCCGTACCACCGCGTGATCGTCAGCCAACAGGATGCGGATCTTCTCTCTCATGCTTGACGCCCCGCGCGGGCACGCGCACTTCGATGCGGACGCCCTGGCCTTCCTTGGAATCCACCGCCAGGTCGCCGCCCACGCTGCGCGCGCGGGCTCGCATTCCGATCATACCCATGCCGCCCGGCGCCGCGCCAGCCGCAGGCAGCCCGTGCCCGTCGTCGCGAATCGACAGAAGCACCTCGGCGCCCCGCGCTTCCAGCTTCACCGCGGCCGTGCGCGCGCCCGAGTGCCGGGCCACGTTGGTGAGCGCCTCCTGCGCCAGGCGGAACAGGTGCGTCTCCGTCTCGTCCGGCAGCCGGCCGGAGACCGTGGACTGGAACTCCGTCTGAATCCCCGTGCGATGGGTGAAGCCTTCGCAAAGCCAGCGCAGCCCCGCTTCCAGGCCGAAATCGTCGAGGATCGTGGGGCGCAGCAATTGCGACATTTGGCGCACATTGCCGATGGATTCGTCCACCAGGCGAAGGCAGTCTTCCCGGCGGGATTCGTCGGACGCGCCACCCGGAACGAGCGCCGACAGGTTGGCCTTGAGCGCGGTGAGCGATTGCCCCAGCTCGTCGTGCAACTCGTGGGAGAAGCGCCGCGCGGTGCTCTCCTGGTCTTCCAGCATGTGCCAGGAGACCCGGCTCAATTCGCTCTCCTGCCATTTCATGCGGCGCACCAGTTGCACCGTCAACGCCACCGTCAGGACGCTGCATACCAGGGCCAGCGTCAGAAATGCGGCCAGAAAGGCGGCGGACTGCCGTACCAGCCGCGCGGAACGCCGGTCGATCTGGTTCTGGGCCGCCACCGCCCGCCGGTAGTTGGCCTCGATCAGTTTGGCCACCACGGAGATGAAGGCTTCGTGATCGCGGAACAGGTCCTGCGAGGAAAACGTCTCGGGTTCGGCGACGTTGAGCAGGCGGCGGGCCTCGCCGGAGAACGTCGCCGAGGTCTGCCGGAGCTGCTCGTAAAGCCGGTGCTGCGGCGTTTTCGCTCCTTCCGCGGCGATGCGCGCGATACTGCCGTCCGCCGCGTCCAACTGCGCCAGGATCGCCTGGTAGTCCACCGAGTCGGGATCGCGCGCCAGGATCGAGAAGACCTCGCTCAAGCTGGCCTGCTGCCGGTGCACCTCCTCCAGCAGGCGGTTGGTGGCCTGGTGTTCGTCCACCAGGCGCGCCGCGTTCTCGCGGATGGTGTGGATGTTGCTGACGCCGATGAATGCCCCTGCCAGCATCGAAATGATCACCAGGCCGAACCCGGCGATCAGCACCAGGAGCAGGTTGCGGCCCGTGGGTGAATGTTCCTTCACGATTCTCCAACTCCATGATGGCGCGGGGCCGGGTCCGCCGGATATCCCCAAGCCGGGCTAATCGCGCACCCCCACGCGGGCTATGCTTCGGCGATTGCGCCCTGTGCTTTTCCCCGCGTTATAGCCTTTCGAGTCTATCGCTTCGTTCGGGGCTTTGGCGGAAGATGGAATTGACGGGAGATGATCCCGCAAGGAGAAACCAAAATGAAGAAAAGCTTACTCGCGATCGTTTTCGCCGCCGCCACGCTGCCTTTGACCTTTGCCCAGGCGCCCGCGCCCGCGCCGGCCGCCGGCCAGAAGAGCACGGCTGCCTCGAAAAAGACGACCAAAACCAACAAGCATCACAACAAGCGGACCAAGGCCTCCAAGGCCACCACCAGCACCCCTCAGAAGTAACAACCACTCCCCAGGCGTGGGCAGGCATTGCT
>VFSW01001159.1_pt1 | contig 39698 bp, 25 predicted proteins | sample 5358111 | NCBI WGS metagenome assembly VFSW01 (sample SAMN11554181, study PRJNA540505) | mine drainage metagenome | isolation source: sediment from site ElyBrook_90M | place: USA: Ely Copper Mine, Vershire, VT | collected 2017
TCTGGAGGCTACCGATCATGCCGCGATGATCGCTATGCCCGACAGACACCTAGAAGCCTACGGCGTCTTGCTATGAAAAGCCCCATTTAATAGTGCAATTTTCCCGCTGGTGTCAGGGTCGCTCTTCATGCGCGCAATGCCAGCCTGCACCAAGGCGAGGAATATCCCGAGGAAAAATCCCAACGCGGTGGCGCCCATGACGATGAGTCCGCGCTTAGGAAAGGAGCGCTTGTCTGGCGGAATAGCGGCATCGACGACCTGTATCAGCGCCCCCTCTTTTGCCTCGTCCAGCTTAGCGATCTCGAACTGCCGCGCAAGAATATCGAAGACCGTCTCGTTGTATTTCACGTCGCGCACCCTGCGGATGTATTCGAGTCCGGCCTCAGGCACCCTTCCCTTGGAAACGATGAGTCCGCCGCTGGCGTTGTCTTCCGAGCCTCCCAGCTTCGCCAACTGAGCACGCATGCTGTCCAACTCCTGCTGCGCCTGCACCAACTGGGCGTTTTCACCGGTTGCGTACGTCTGCATCCCCTGAATCTGCACTTCCCTCGCTGTGATCTGCGCGCGGAGAGCAGCCGCCGATTCGATGAGTGCGCGCGCCTGACTATCGAGCTGGATCAGGCCAGTCTTCTGTTCTGTCTCCTTCATGGCCTCTTCGGCATTGGCCAGATTGTCCTTCGCCTGTTCGAGCTGCTGCTCGAAGAAGAGCCGTCTCTGCGATGCTTCAGTGATAGCGAGATGTTCAGACAATGTCCGAAACTGGTCGACGTAGCCGTTAGCAAGGTCCGCGGCATGGCGCGGATCGCGATCCTCGACTGAGATATGGATCAGGCCATCTTTGCTGCTGCCGTCTACGGTTGCACGTTTTTCGAAGGTCTTGCGCGCATCGGAGAGATACCGCTTGTGGTACTCCTGCATCAGGCCGAAGTGCTGCACCATGGCATCCTCGACGGTGCGGCTCTTCAGCATGGCGACAAACATGTCATTAGGATTCTTGAGGCCGAGACTGCCACCGGCTAGCGCCGCCATACCGCCCAGGTTACCGAGCTGAGATGCAAGTGCGGCACCCATCGACGAGCTCTGCTGCGGAGGAAGAAGAGTCACCGTGGCGGTGTAGCGCACAGGCAGAAGAAATGAGATTACAATCGCGAGGATCGCAAAAACCGCAGTGACCAACAAAATTACGCGCTTCCGCTCGGCAAGGACAATCAGAAGATCAAGCAGGGATATTTCGTCTTCACCTTTTGCGGCGCTCCCGGCGACGGGCGCAGCAATAGCAGAATGGGCGTGCTCTTTCAGTTCGGAGAGCGGAATTTCGGTGGTCATCGGTTCCTGCCGGTTATCTAACTGGAGCGCATTCTTACCTGCATATTACAAGGAACGTTGCACGATCGCCTACGGATGAACAACGCTCAACGCCGCAGCACCCAGTGCGAATTGCGAGAACATCTGCGACCAGTCAAGCACACCCCGCAGAGCGGACGGCTTGAAGGGCTTCTCCGGGACCACGATCGTATCGCCCGGATTGATGTGTTCGTTGCTGAACTCATTGCCGCCCCAGATTGTTTTGCTCCTGTCGCGGCTTACGACCTCCCCGTCGGCCCGGATAATGAATTCATGGCGCTGGTCAGCGTCCCTGTTGGGTCCACCGGCGAGCTTCAGGTATGTACCGGTCCTTCGAGTCCGCGCATACAGAAAAGAATTCTGATCGTATACGGCACCTACCACGTTCACGCTAGCCGGAACAGATGGGACGACGAAGCGGTCCCCATCCTCCAGTGCGATTTCCGGGAGGCTCTTTGTGCCACTATCGTCGGGCTTGATCTCCAGCACGATGCGGCCCGTGGCACGGATCTGTCGCAAGCCCGCGAGAAGCTCTTGTTGGCTGGCTTGGGCCGCGGCGGCGCTGGCCGGGTCCTGTGCCGAACTCGACGAAGCCGCCATCGCCAAGGTCCCTCGCTGCATGCGCATGCCCACGGTCTGCGCATATTCGTCGATCCTAGCCTGCTGCATTGCGCGCGTCGACTCGCGGGTGAACTCCGAGCCATACAAGTACGCATTCGGCGTAAGGCCTCCGGCGCGTTCCACCAATTGACGCAGCGTTTCTCCCGGCTGGACCGTGTACACACCGGCATGGGAAAATTCGCCGTCCAGTCTGACCGTCTTCGCCTGGTGTGCAATGGGTACCCGGATATCGGCCTCCGAGAAGATGGAGACTACGTCTCCAGCTTGCAGGCCGAGATCCTGCGAGGCGTCGTGTTGCAGCACTAGCTTGCCAAGGTCGAACGGGATCAAGACAGTCTTCAGGGTCTCCGGGTCAAGCCGCTCGATGACCGCATAGTCCCAGTCGATCTCAGGAGCAAGTTGTCGAATCTCAGTTCGCTGCACGGGCCGGGGAACTCGAGCGGAAAGGGTCGATTGCGCGGCTGCCAGGGAAATACTGCCGGCACGCTGTTGCGCGCTCAAATTCTGATCCTGCTGCAATCCAGGCTGCCCCTGCTGATATCCAGACGGCCCTTGCTGTCCTTGCTGATATCCCTGCTGTCCTTGCTGATATCCAGACTGATCCTGCTGGTATCCGGACTGACTCGATGAGTTCATTCCATCCAACGGGGAGAGTTTGATCGTGATTGCACGATTCTCAGCAGGCTGCCGCAGTTCGGCAAAGCCTGGCGTTGGTTCAAATTCCGGAGCGGGCAGCCCCAACTGCGCCCGCCGCCACCAGTAGTTCCTGGTGATGAGCGACTCCTTGTCCGGAATCAGATCACTGATGTGCATCCCAGGGTGCCAGGCAAAGCGGCCGGGATTCGCAATATTGCCGCGGAGGATCACCGTCTTCCGATATAGTGGCGCGATAGAAAATACGCGCACCAAGTCACCGTCGGCCATCGGAGTCGCCAGGCCGCTTGAATCGTAGGCCACCTCCATGGCGTGCCGGTCGCGATGATCCTCAATGCGCTCGATCGAGATGCGCGCTACCGCAGCAACGGCGGAAACGCCGCCAGCGTTGGCTAGAAGTCCTGCCAGCGATTCGCCTGCCCGCAGTTCGTAGATGGCCGGATTCCGCACACTCCCAGTGACCGCAACCTGGGGGCCAACTGGGGGAATGAAGATGATATCGCCGGACAGGAGCTTTGCGTCTTTGGACTTGTCCCCATGGATTAGCAGATTGTAAAGATCAAAGTCCGTGACCACTGCACTTCCGCGGCGCAATTCAATATGACGCAGCGAACCTTGCACTGAAGGCCCCCCACTGGCGAAGAGCGCATCCACCAGTGTGCTCAGCGAACTCACAGTATAGACTCCGGGGCGCCGCGCCTCTCCTGCCACATAGACCTGAATGGAGCGAATCTGGCCTACATCCACAGTAAGATCGAAATTGCGATAGACACGCCCGATTGCGCTGCGGAGATGTGCATCGAGTTCCGAAAAGGGCATACCCGCTACATGTACCGTGCCGACCTGCGGAAGATATATTTCTCCCGAGCGATCCACACGCACGTTGGCTTGAAAGCTCACCTGTCCCCAGATACGAATCCGCAGTTCATCGCCGGGCCCGATAACGAAATCGGATGGAACGGGAGTCATGTCCAGGGGAGCAAAGGTGGTGGGTACCTGACGGAAGAGGGTAGCACCGTAAATGGGCAGAATCTGGCCGGTGGTCGAGGCGACAAACTTTTGGAACTCGGTTAGCGGCTCCATCGGAAGCGCTGATTGCAGCGTCTGGTTTCGGCCGGATTGCTGCCGGGGCAAAGTCTCAGTGTCAGAGTAGTTGCTACTAGGGCTCCGCGAGGGCGTACCGTATTCACCCGGCATTGCGGTGCGACTTTGCGGGGTCAGCATCGGGTTGGTGTCTTCCTGATTCTGACCGGAACACTGTAGGGAACCCGCCAGTAGGGGATCGGAACAGTCCGAAGCACTCTGGCCCGGCATCCCTCCCGAGTTAGTCCCCTGGGACGGGAGTTGTGCATACAACGCTGCTGTAAACAGAGCTATCAGGGCGATAGATGCAAACTGCTTGACCATACTAGCGCGTGATACGAGCTGATAGAGGACACAGCTAACGCTGCATCCTCTGACGCCCCTGCTCAATTGTGAGCAATTCATATGCCACGAGTCTAGCACGATCCACGAAATTTGTTACTGTATTGCACCGCACTAAAGTGCATATTTGCAACGTTTGCCGCATCGCATTTAGATAGATCCCATACGTGGCGGCCGATTCCAAGCGGCGGAGCCATCTTCATCTCACTCGTACGTCCTCAAGAGTGGCCACGCTTTCTCATTCACTTTCCTGCGGTCTCAACACGAACCAACACGTCAGGTCTTCGCAGGGTTACAGGGCGCCACACCGTGAAGCAATTTCCACTGCCAGTTGTACATGCGCGCCCATCACCGCGTGAGAGGCAACCGGCATCTTCGCGTGGTCCTCCGTGTGGACAAACTCCCCGACTGCGACAACCTGAGCGCAACAATGCGGGTAAATCTTGATGGAGTGGTTCGCCATCCACTCGCATTCGGTAGAACAATCTCAGCTGATAGTTATACCCAGGTCCGCTCCTTTCCGTTCCGGGAATGTTCCAAAATGGGCTAACATAGTCCAATTTGAAGCTAAACATCTGCGTAGACGCACGATAACTAGACTGTTAACTCTTATATAAATAAAGCATCAGGAACATCTCATACAGTCGTGGCACAAGTGCCACATATTTTCCGAATTATGATGCCCTTCACAGCAAAAATAGGGCTAAGATGGGAATACTAACGAAGGCGAGATGGGCGTTGCCGTACTTGTGTCTGCCTGTTTTTGTGATCCGGAAGACCTAGAAGTTCAAAATGCGAGTCTCGTTTTGCGCTGCAGAGCTGATGCAATTCAGCCGATGATCTCAATCGTAAAATTGTCACCCAATACTGTGTTCTGCGTTGTCGTTCTTCGATGAAATGGAGCTTTGCTGCACTTTGGAGGGTTTCTTGAACGTTAAGTTGTCTGCCCATGCAAATTTTGAACCTACAACCCTAAATCGACCCTCACAACGTCAGGCTTGTGGAGGTGGAGACACCTCTCAAGAACCAAAAGGTTCTACGTTCCTCGCTCGCCCCTCGCTTCATCTGGTCCGGGAGCGGTTGAGCCCATGGTCGCAGTCCGGCGCAAAGCGTCTTTTTGATTGCACCTGCGTTCTACTCGTACTGCCTTTGCTTATCCCTATTCTCCTGGTCGTTGCACTCGCAGTCCGCTTCACTTCACGCGGGCCGATTCTGTTTCTCCAAAAGCGAGTGGGCCGCCATGGCCGCACCTTTACCATCCTTAAGTTCCGGACCCTAACGTATATCCAGGGCACTAGGCACAATGCTGTCACAACAACGGACAACCAGCGATTCACGCCCGTCGGCCCTTTCCTTCGCCGGTGGAAGCTTGATGAGCTGCCCCAGCTATTGAATGTCCTTTGGGGGGATATGAGTCTGGTAGGCGCGAGGCCCAAGCTTCCAGAGCATCAGATCGCAGATCTTGAGTACCGTCCGGGGATCACAGGCGCTGCGACCATAGCCTTCGCTCGTGAAGAGATGCTGCTCGCCGGTGTGCCGAAGGATCACTTGGACACCTACTATCACACGGTCATACTTCCTGCGAAGCACATGCTGGATACGAAGTATATGAGCCGCGCTACGTTCTTTTCCGATCTCAACCTGATCGTCAATAGCGTGTTGCGCCGCTGGAATAGTTCTGCTATCAACCGCTTGCTTGCCGCAACAGCGCTCGGCACGGAGGTCGGACAGCAGGAACCTAAAGGATCGTTTCAAGCGATTGCCGGCACCCGCAAACCTACCGTGAGGAGCGGTGAATCCGTTGTTGCCGCAGAGCAATATACCGAAGTTTAGTATTCAGCAGTAAGCAGAATGGGCCCGCAGGCGCACGCCGATATGGCAATCCCCGCCCAACTCGACCTTCGAGTCGATCCTGCCCCCGAATCCCTCCCCTGTCTGCCTGGAATATCTGTTCAATGTGCCAGCCTGGTTTTGCGGCACAAACCAGTGTTTTCCCACGCGGTCTTATACACGGACGCGCTGATCAGCCTATTTGCATTCCCAGAGTATTCGCAAATATTGTGTTACTGCGCCATACCGGCAAACCGCAGCTCCGACCATCTTCAGTTGTGCCCCGTTTCGAAACCGATCACTTTCGCGAAAATCTCTATAATTCGCAAAAACAATCGATTGTTCGCGGCGTAAAATTCATGTGACGGCTTGACTGCGAGGATTCCGCAAGTGCCTAATAACTGGCGCGTCAATCCGGGGTTTACGCTTGTCCAACAACAGTCGCGATTTACATGCACCTCGTCCTTACGCGAAAGGTCGCGGTTTGATGCGTGTGTCCATGGCGACCACGAGAACGTGGCCTGGAGTATCCAGGCCTGATGGAGAGTACGAATGCGGTTCAGGTTTCTGCATGTTCAAGTTTTTCTGCTTGTCGTTCTGGCTGTCCTTCCCTTGCATGCGCAGCGTGGGAAAGACGTCGCCGTTTGGCTGACCACCGCGGATCGATCGTCCTTGCTAGCGCAACAGTCCGCGCCGCTGCATTTTCAAAAGTCGCGCGCCGATCTCGCCACCATCGAGATCAATGACAGGCAGACCTATCAATCGATCGACGGCTTCGGGTTTGCGTTGACCGGGGGTAGCGCGCAGCTTCTTATGCGCATGGATGCTAACGCGCGGGAAGCCCTGCTCAAACAACTCTTCGGAACAGGCGCCGGTGATATCGGCGTCAGTTATATCCGCGTCAGCATCGGTTCGTCCGACATGAACGACCATGCGTTTACGTACGATGATCTTCCGCGCGGCGAGACAGATACTGCGCTGGCAAGATTCGATCTCGGACCGGACAGCGCGTCCGTCGTCCCCGTACTGAAAGAGATTCTGACTATCAATCCCTCAATCAAAATACTGGGTTCGCCCTGGTCCGCCCCGGCGTGGATGAAGACGAACGACGCTCTGAAGGGCGGAAGTCTCAAGCCTGAAGCTTACCCCGTCTATGCGCAATATTTCGTCAAGTACATCCAAGCCATGGGCGCGCTTGGCATCCAGCTTGACGCAATCACTATTCAGAACGAACCGCTGAACCCCAACAACACCCCCAGCATGGTGATGCAGGCCTCAGATCAAGCCACATTTATTAAGCAAAATCTCGGGCCGTCCTTCCGCAAAGCGGGAATAAAGACAAAGATCATTCTCTACGACCATAACTGTGACCGCCCGGACTATCCGCTGACCATTCTGAACGATCTCGAAGCCAGGCAATATGTTGATGGCTCGGCATTCCATCTCTATGGCGGCGAAATCACTGCGCTTTCGCAGGTCCATGATGCGTACCCCACCAAGAACCTCTACTTCACAGAGCAGATGGTTATCGACAAGGGACCCGATTCCCAACTGCCCGTCGCCCACGCCGTCGCGCGCCTCATCATCGGCGCGCCGAGAAATTGGAGCCGTAACGTCCTGCTCTGGAATCTCGCGGCCGATCCCAAATTCGGCCCGCATACAAACGACGGTGGCTGCCCCATGTGCGAAGGCGCGATCACCCTGGATGGAAATCAGGTCACACGGAATGTCGCATGGTACACAGTCGCGCACGCTTCCAAGTTCGTGCCCCCCGGCTCGCTGCGCGTCGCGTCGAACTCCTCCGATGCGCTGCCAAACGTGGCGTTCAAAACCCCTGCCGGCAAGTTGGTGCTCATCGTGGCCAATTCCGGTCACACTCCTCAAACATTCCAAATCCGCTATCACAGCAAGAATGTTACGTCCACGCTGAGCGAAGGAGCAGTGGGCACTTATGTTTGGTAAGAAGTTGAAGCACCTCAGAATGCAGGTACATGACGTGACTCGGCGAAAGGGCATTCGTCTGGAGATCGGGATTTCCATTTTTACTGGAATCTTCGCTGTGCTCACCCTGCCATCCTGGGGTGCTTCCTGGTATACACATCGTCTGGACGACCCTACCGCTGTCTATCTCAGTGCGGACCGGTTCCCCGTCCATGCGGACGGAATCGGCGATGACAGCGCAGCCCTGCAACAGGCGATTGACCAAGTGCAGGAAACGACTATTCAGGGAATTGTCTTTATTCCAACAGGCCGATACCGCATCAGCAAGACCATCTGTATATGGCCGGGAGTGCGAATTATCGGATACGGCGCCACCCGCCCCGTCATCGTCCTGGGCGACAACACTCCCGGATTTCAGCAAGGCATGGATTACATGGTCTTCTTCGCGGGCGGTCGACCGGGCCACGAGCGCGATCGGCCTCGCACTGCAGTAGCCGCACCTGGACGCAGCACAATGCGCCCGCCCTTCATTGCGCGTGCGGACCAAGAGATATTCCCTGGCACGGTACCACCTGCCCGCGGGGTTGTGGATGCCAACCCAGGAACGTTCTACTCAGCAATGAGCAACGTAGATTTCGAAGTCGGCGATGGCAATCCCGGAGCTGTAGGTATTCGCTTCCACGTTGCGCAACATTGTTACCTCGCGCATATGGACTTTCACACGAACTCAGGTCTTGCCGCGCTGCATGATATCGGGAACGAGGCTGAAGATCTGCACTTTTACGGCGGGCAATACGGCATCATCACCCGCAAACCCTCGCCGGGCTGGCAGTTCACTCTACTGGACTCTGTCTTTGACGGACAGCGCATCGCCGCCATCAAAGAGCACGAAGCGGGCCTTACGCTCATCCACGATCAATTCAGGAACATGCCCGAAGCCATCTCCATCGATCCCGGCTATGCTGAAGAACTTTGGGTAAAAGACTCGCGCTTTGAAGACATCAGCGGTCCGGCCGTAAGCGTCAGCAACGAAGACAACGCGCGCACTGAAGTTAATCTCGAAAATATCATCTGTCGCCATGTGCCTACATTTGCGCTGCTTCGCGAGAGCGGAAAGAAGATAGCCGGACCCGCGGAAATGTACAAGGTCGCAGACTTCTCGCACGGGCTAACCATCACCGGCCTCGACGCACAGCCCGCGATCCGCACCAGCTTTCACACGGAGCTGCTAACCGCTCTTCCTCCCTCCGAGCCCCGCGCGATTCGCGACCTTCCTGCCCGCAATTCGTGGGTCAACATCCGCACCCTCGGCGTAAAGGGCGATGGCGTCACGGACGACACTGCGGCTATTCAGAAGGCAATCAATGAACATGCAACGCTCTACGTCCCGTCCGGCCGCTATCTGGTAAGCGATACGGTCACATTGCGAGCGGATACAGCCCTCATCGGCCTTCATCCCAGCACTACGCAGTTCGATCTCGCCGATGGGACGCCCGCATTCCAGGGCCCTGGAGCACCAAAGCCTCTTCTCGAAGCGCCGCGCGGTGGAACAAATATCGTCACCGGCATTGGACTCTACACCTGCGGCGTAAACAGCCGCGCGGTGGGCGCCATGTGGATGGCCGGAGCGGATTCATTAATGGATGACGTGCGGTTCCTCGGTGGACATGGCACCAACAACGCCGACGGATCCCGCATCAATCCCTACAACAATACACATACAGCCGATCCCGATATCCTGAAGCGTTGGGACGGCCAGTATCCCAGCCTCTGGGTCATTCACGGCGGTGGCGGCACATTTGCCGATATCTGGACGCCCGATACCTTCGCGCAAGCTGGTCTCTATATATCGGATACAGATACCCCGGGCCACGTCTATGAATTATCCAGCGAGCACCATGTTCGCAACGAAGTAAAACTGGATCATGCATCCAACTGGGAGATCTTCGCGCTGCAGACAGAAGAAGAGCGGGGAGAAGGCCAATTCGCATTGCCTCTGGAAATTGACAACTCAAACAACATCCTCATCGCCAACTTCCATTCCTACCGCGTAGTCAGCAGCTATCAACCCTTTCCTTATGCAATTCGAGTGGCAAATTCCAGAAGCATCCGCTTTCGCAATCTCCATGTTTACAGCAACAGCAAAGTTTCGTTTGATAGCTCGGTCTTTGACCAAACGCACAACGCGGAGGTCCGTTATCGCGAGATTGGATCACTCACTTTCTCCGGAGACGATACAATCCGTCGTGCTCCCGCCGTCCCCCCAGTCCTACCCGCGGGCGCAAAGGTAGAGAAACTCTGCGATGGCTTCTTTAACATCTCCGGAGGCGCAGTCGACCGTACCGGACGGCTCTATTTCGTCGACGCGCACTGGCAGCGAATCTATCGCTGGTCGCCTGACACGCACCAGTTGGAAACGCTTCGCGATAACCCTCTTGATCCTTCCAATCTCGTAATCGATAAGTCCGGAAATGTCATCGTATTTTCCTACGCCGGAACAGGTGGCACAGTCTATAGCTTCAGGCCTGATTCGGCGGAAGATCAAATTACGTTCCTTAACCCGCAACCTGCCATTGACCGGCCTGAAATGGACGCATATTTGCCCGCCAATTACTACGGCGAAGACAGCGGCTTCGCTCGTGGCGCGCCGCTGCACAAGAAGGCATATCAATACGTATCACCTGACGGCAGCACCTTTATTCCCGCAGGAGAAGACTTCGTCAAAGGCGCTCTTTTCTGGGGCGTGAAAATGTCGGACGTACTCCGCGCGTTCGGCATCACGAAAGCCCTGCCGGGCAAGCCCTTTTATGTCTCCGATGAGGCTGAAGAGAAAACCTATGTAGCGAAGGTAGCTCCCGACGGAACCCTTTTCGATATGAAACTCTTCGCTCAAATGGGCGGCGAGAGCGTCGCCAGCGACGCATCTGGGAATGTCTATATCGCCCAGGGACAGATCTTTGTGTTTAACCCGTCGGGCCGCCTCACCGGTACCATCGATGTTCCTCAGCGCCCTATTGACCTGGTGTTCGGCGGTAAGGATCATGAGACGCTCTTCATATTGGCTCGGAGTGCGCTCTACGAGGTAAAAGTGAAGTAGAGAGGATTTGCAAAAGCAGGATGCCAGGATCTGAAAGAATGAACAAAGTACGAGCTGACTGATGTGGCGAATGACACCATCCCTTGCGGGTCCGCGTAGAAACCGCTTCGCACTCTCCGTCGTCCGTGTGCGCAAACTGCCATCCACTCTACCCGCGTTTCACGTGATCACCGGATTGCTATTGGCGTCGTATCTCGTTTTTGCGATCCCAAATGCCGCTGCACAGCATCCCGCTAAGGCCACAGAATCTTCCTTGATGCATCAGTTGCAGCAGGCGATCAACATCGCGCTGCGCGGCGATGAAAACCATGCGCTCGCCCTCGCCAACGCATTGCTGACGGAACACCCGGACTTTGTACCCGCGCTCAAGTTGCAGGCTTCTCTGCTGGAGGATCTGGGGCGCGAGTCAGATGCCGCTACTTCCTACGAGAAGGCCCTGGCCCTCGCACCGAATGACCCGGAACTCCTGCTTAAAGTCGGCGTTTACCGATTGGTAACTGGCCATTACGATCAGGCTATCTCGCTACTGCGTCACCATCTCAGGCTGGTTCCCCGTGATCGCGATACGCTCTATTACTTGGCACAGGCATACCATCTCAATGGCAACAATGATCAGGCCCTGAAGACAATCGAAGAGTGCGTTCATATTGATCCAAAGAATGTCTCAGTCTGGCAAAAGTACGGCGAGTTGCTCTGCAGCTCAGGCGACAACGAGAAGGCCCTTCAATGGCTGCTGAAAGCTCAGCGCGCCGATCCAACCCTTGAGCGAATCGATTTCGATCTGGGCGTAGCGAGCTATAACAACATGGATTTTACGAATGCCGCAAAGTTCACGGCAAAGGCAGCCGAACACCGTCCCGACGATCCAGAGACACTCGCCCTCCTCGCGGCCGTACAGGCGAAACTATCGCAATGGCAGGATGCGAAGAATACGTTTGAACGCATCCTCGTGTTCAAGAACGACGACCTTGCTTCTCTCCTTGGACTTGGCCATTGCCAGGTAGAACTGAAAGAGTATCAGGCTGCTGTCGGCACCCTGGAACATGTAGTACAAATCGATCCTACCCAGATCCTTGCACACTTCTATCTGTCGCGCGCGTTCGCCGGCCTGGGTAAAGCGGCTGAGGCACAGCAGGAGGCTGAACTGCATAACAGAATGATGCAGCAACTTTCTGCCGGGCTATCGGGCGAAGACGTGGAGCGGGAAAAGGCCATCTGGAATCAGGCAGGACATCTTCTCAACGAGCACCACGAAGATGAGGCGCGTCGGCTTCTTGCGAAAAGTTCAACGGGCCTTTCAACTAGTCCCGGAAACTCCTTCGTGCTCGTCGGGGCACTCTATCTTTCCATGGGAGACACGGACAACGCCCTGCGGAATCTACAGCGCGCGTTGCGTGTTGAGCCGTCCGTTCGCGGGGCTCATACATATATGGGAATTATCGCGCTACAACACGGTGACTTGGGTGAAGCCGAAAGTGAATTCAAAACAGAGCTAGTGCTACATCCTGACTATCAGACAGCCGTAGCAGAGCTTGGAGAGGTCCGTTATAGGCAAGCTCGATGGTCAGAGGCTGCCGATGAACTAGCAAAATCCAGAACCACAAGTCCCGCCTTGCTATACATGCTCTGCGATGCATATTTCCATCTCGGAAAAGCGCAGGATGCCGCCGTAACTGCCGAAACTTTGGCCGCCTATGCCAGGAATGAACCCCTGGTAATGCGCGCGCTGATCGATCTGGTCAACAATAACGGGAACTCCAGCCTCGCGCAGCGACTGTCGCACAATCTGCAGCGCTAGACCTCCCTAGTCAGTGCAAGCTCTCCGTCACAGCAAGAATCTGATCCGCTTTTACATTCGTCAATATTTGCTTGATTCCACTTGGCCATGTCAGTTCAATCCGATTGATTACCGTGGAGTCTCCCAGGCCGAAGTGAACTCTTTTATCGCTCGACGAGTTATAACCGACCGCCGTAGTCGCTTCGTTGTACTGATCTCCATGAGAAGTCGAGATCTTAACCTTTGTTCCTAGGCCGTCGCGATTCGATCTGACGCCTATTAGCTTGAGGATGATCCAATGATTGCCGTTCTTCGTACGATTCATTAAGAGCTGGGGCGGCCCGTTCAGAACGTTCACAACAATGTCAATCTTCCCATCGTTATTGAAGTCCCCAAAAGCCGCGCCACGATGCGGTGCAGGAACAGAGAATTTGCTTCCGGCCTCGGTGCTTCCATCCTCAAAGGTGAAATTCCCTGTGTTGCGAAAGATCTTGTTCGGAAGCGCAAAGGGTTTGTGCTCAACCTCCATCGCGTTGTCGAGAATCGCAGAACCCGCCGCAAATAAATCCTTTTCCCCATCGTTATCGAAGTCGAAAGCTCCCGTTCCCCACGCAGTAAGACGGCTACTCAAAGTCGCCAATCCTGACTTGCTCGTCGCATCTTCAAACTGCCCCCCGCCAAGATTGTGATACAGCGGGAAGGTATCGCCAAACATCGCAGTGTGGAAGATATCCGGCTTCCCGTCGTTGTCGAGATCGCGAAAATCAGCTCCCATACCGGCTACGGTCTTTCCGTTATCGGTATATGCAACTCCAGCCTGCATGGCTACATCAGTGAATGTCCCGTCTCCATTGTTATGGAGCAGGAAGTTTGGAAAAGTATCGTTTGAGATAAAGATATCCATGAAGCCGTCGTTATCATAGTCGGCAAACGCTACCCCCATCCCTTTGCCAACATATTGAGATATGTGCGACTGCGCTGAAACATCGGTAAAGGTTCCGTCACCATTGTTCCGGTAAAGAATATTGGGCATGCCCTGAAAATCATTTGGGGAGCAGTAAGTCGGATATGCCTGAACATGACAAAGTAGAGCGCTTTTTAAATCGTAGCTTAGGTAGGTTACAACCAGCAGGTCAAGTAGGCCGTCGCTATTATAATCAAGCCATCCGGCAGTCACGGCCCATGCTTTTCCAAGTCCTGGAATGACTCCTTCCACCTGCGCCTTCGACGTCACATCTGTAAACGTACCGTCCCCATTGTTATGAAAGAGCTGATTCTTATTTACCCCCGTAACATACAGATCCACATAGCCATCATTATCGTAGTCCCCGGCAGCCACGCCCATTGAGTACCCAACTCCTTTAAGCCCCGCGCTCTCCGTTACGTCCGTAAATGTCCCATCTCCATTGTTGCGGAAGAGGCGGTTGTAATATTCAGGATTGCTCTTTTCGAGTGACGGAATCGCAGCGCCATTCGTGAAGAAGATGTCGAGCAGGCCATCGTTGTTGTAGTCGAATACCGCGACTCCACCCATCATGGTCTCAATCGAGTATCGTTGTGGACTGACACTGTTCTTTAGCGTGAACTTTATCTTCGATGTCTTGATAATGTCTTCAAACTCGATGGCGGCAGCTCTTGGCAGATTCGCTGACTTACGATTGACTGCAAGGCGTTGCCGTTGCTCTACATGATTTGAAGCGGGCCGTTGACCTGCAGCATACAGCATAGGCTGAGGCAGCAGGATTGCGGCACTACAAAGCAACGCCCAGGCAACCCCGCGTATTCGCGGCGTGGAACTGCGCATTCCCTTTTGCATGAAAGAAGAGAGGGCCGGAGCTATGCCCCCTCTCACTCGTTCCAGGAGTTTGTGGCGATTTCGACTCATCATGTGGAATCTTGGGATGCTTACGAGCGCTTTGTCACCTGTGGCGACGTCTCGAATACAAAGCCAAGCCCTTCCCTCCTCACAGAATAGAATCTGCCCGAAGGAAGATTGACGAGTGTTTCGACCTCTCCGTCAGGCCCGCCGTCGTTGCGTGTAATCGCAACCGTAGCACGCGTGCCCCGACAGCGATAGCCCATCCCTGTCTTGTCGGTAACATCTGTGAACGTTCCGTTGTGATTGTTATGAAATAAGACACTCCGTGCTTTGGCACCTTGCAGGTCCATTTCCACGTCCTGCGCGTTCGTGAAATGAATGTCCGGCCAACCATCGCAGTCGTAGTTGATCAGCGCAGTTCCTCTGCTCTTTGACCCCGCGGTGAATTTTGCTTCGTGGCTTGATAGATGGTCGAATTGGATTCCTGTTGTGGCTCTAATATTTACTAACTGTAGATAGTTAGTGAGGCGACCGCTTGCCTCTCGCTCGGTTGCAGCCTTTTGGCGATCTGCAACCAGCAGCGGAGTTGGCACTCCCTTCGGTCCCATCCCCTCTGCATTCATACACAGGATCGAAAGGGCCACGCAGGATGTGAGGAATCCAACACGCAGCGTCATCGTTGGTCCAGTGACACTTCGCACCGCAGTTCTATTTCTCATCCGGCTCATCGGCACTAATTTCTGCAGGGCGAATCTGCAATTCCTTGTAGATAGTACGGAGCTTTTCTTTCGTATCCCTGTACTTTTTATAGAGTTCCACCTCGCGCTTCGCATCCTCCGTCCGCCCCTTATTCCGGTACAGTGTGGCCAAGCGGTAGTGAGCTACCTCATTCGTCGGGTCCAGTTCGACCGTCTGTTCCAGTAGCGTCATCGCTTTGTCCGTCTGGTGCATCTCGATCAGGATCTTAGCCAAGCCAAGTTTCGCATTGGCATCGGCCGGTTGCAGCGCTAACGCTTTTGAATATTCCTCGTACGCTTGTGCAGAATTTCCAGCTTGAGCATCCAGATCACCCAGCCGGCATAAGGCCTTCTCATCCCGACGATTGGCCATCAAGGCAGAGTTATACTGCTGGCGTGCCTCTTGCTTAACTGCCGGATCTTGCGAAGTATTCAGCAACTCAGCCAGTTCAAAATGAATGCCCGGCAGGTTAGGATTAATCGCAATTGCTTTACGGTAGTGCGCAATCGCTCCATTCGTATTTCCTTGCCTTGTCTCCTCGTGAGCCAACATCTGGTGCATCTGAGCGGAGTCGGGCGCGGACAATGAAAGCGACAGCATCGACTCAACCGCAAGTTCGGTATAAGTGCGGTAGGCTGCATACAGCACCTCTGGATTTCCCGGGGCTGCTTTTTGCAGCATTGCGATTGCAGCCGCCGCCTTATCGAGATCGCCGCTCTGCGTATAAAGTCCTACCAGTTCCAAACCCACTTCAGTTTGGAGCTTATTCTCCTGGATCAGAGGGAAAGATGCCTCTAAGTCCGTGCGCGCGTTTGCAAAGTCTGAAGTGCGATTTTCCGCCATTCCCAGCAACCCCTGAATCTTTGTGAGGCTTGGCTGGATCTTCACGGCTGCACGGAGGTGCGGAATCGCTTCTGCGGTCTTTCCTTGGAAGAACAACAGGACCCCGAGGTTTCCTTGCGTCTCTACGTTTTCAGGATTGATGGTTGCAGCAGCCTGCAACTCCGGAATCGCCAGATCAGGCCGTTTTTCCCGAAGATAATCTTGCGCCCTCTGAATATGTGCTGCAAATTCCTGCTGCTTATCCGGGGGCACCTGAGATAGACAAAATGTCGCTCCTAGCAACAGGACTAACCACGTAAATGCGATTCTAAGTCCCACATTCATACCATCCGAATTATATTCGAGGATCAACAGGCTATGTAAACGGCAAAAAGAAAGAGACGGCTAAACATCGCCGTCTCTTCATGGAGGTGATCAACAATCCTATTTAGAACGTCAGTCGGCCGCCAAGTTGCACACTACGCCCGCCAACTGAGGTTCCGCTGATCTGCTGCGTACCAACCAGATTCCCAGTGCTAGTTGGCTTATACCATGTGTACGGATCCCCAACCTGCTGTCCCGGAAGCCCAAACAAGGTACCGGTGGGCTGTGAGAAGCTCGCGTGGTTGAACGCATTGGTAGTATCCACGCGAATCTGGAACTGGATTCCCTCCCACGGCAAAGAGAAGGTTTTGCCGCCTGAGAGGTTTACCTGGTTGATTCCCGGTCCGTACAAGCTATTCCTTCTTACATTGCCGAAGGTACCGTCGGCCGGCCGCGTAAAGGCTGCCGGGTTATACCACTGGTTGATGCAACCATACTGGGAACCTGATCCCGGCTCGCAGTGAGTTGCCCTGTGCTGTGGCTTCCAGCTTACGCCAGGGTTCCAGTTCGGGAATGACGACCCAGCCTGTTGATATGTGTTTTGCGTTCCATACACACTGAAGGGTTGTCCCGATGAAAGGAGGATCGTACCGGAAAGCTGCCATCCGCCGATCACCGCGTCCGCTAGTCTGTTGTTATTCAGGAACATCTTCCCTCTACCGAAAGGCAGCTGGTAGACCGCATAGCCCTTGAAGGAGTTGCGCACATCAAAGTTGGAATTGCTGTAGTTAGCGGCCGGATTATTCGCAAGTTGATAACTTGTCGGCCCTGAGCGGTTTCCCCATCCCGAGGAATCCTGATTGTCCAGGAAGTGCGACCAGACGTAGTTAAAGCTCAGGCTAACCCCCTTGGTCATGCGCTTTGTAAGGGTTGCCTGCAACGAGTTGTAGTTGGAGATGCCGTTATTCGTGCTCCCGGTAATGCCCTGATAATTCGGGTACGGACGATATTGGATGTCGTTCGACGACAGCTTGTTCGCGGGTATCGCATTCAGATCGGTTGGGTAGTTGAGATTGAATCCGTGGCTGGCAACGTAGCCGAGCTCTGCCATGAAATTCGAGCTTATTTGACGCTGCATGGCAAAGTTCCATTGATAAATCTTGGGAACCGGGGTGTGGTACTGGTTGTAGGTCACGCTTTGACCATTGAACCTAGTCGGACTTGTGGATGCCGCCGTGTAGGGAAGGGCAGTGCTGGTACCGTAGAGCGTGCCAGTTCCATCGAGCTTGGTGATCGGCATAATGCCGTTCGTCTGATCGGAATTACCGCCAGATGAGCCGAAGGCGTTACCCATGCCACCACCATAGGTATCCAGGCTCCAGTTATAGGAGTAAAGTCCGAACCCGCCACGAATCGTGGTGTTTGGTTCTGGTTGCCAAGAAAATCCTACGCGCGGCATGAAGGTACTGAAAACGTTGGCCTGCAAAGATGTACGCCCATTGGCATGGGTGCTTCCGTACCACAAGGCGCCCGGCGTGTTCGTCGCAGTGTTGGTCACCCTCGGATCGAAAACAACCTCATTACCGTGAACTTCATTCCAGCCGTGGTTGATCTGGTAACGAAGGCCAAGGTTCACAGTGAGGTTCGGACGCAACTTGTAGTCATCCTGAATGAACATCTGAGGACTCTTCAAACGCGCTCCGTACTCGGGTGTGACGGCGGCGTACCAGTTCTGCGCAAGGCCAAGCAACAGATCTGCATATTCCAAACCTGTTGTGGGGTCTGGAGCGGCCACTCCAGTTTTTGGGTTCACTACCCATTGCTGTGTGTATTGACCAGAAAACTGCAGCGTTCCAGCGTTGGTGTTGCCCCATGCGGTGGAATTGTCCCGGTAAATCAGCATTTCTCCGCCAAAGTGAAGAATGTGTTTCCCGTGGATCATTGTCACAACGTCGGACGGATCGAAGACATGCTCCTTGTAAACCGAGTTGGAGCTGGGCTGAATCCAAGCATAAGGGTACGTGTTCGTAAATTGGATGGCGGGGAAGGTATCTGCCTTGGCAAACTTCCAACCCAACTGGGTGGGATACCCTTTGCCCAGGGCAAGATCGGCAAAGAAGTTGCCTTGCCATGTGTAACCAATTCTCGCTTCGTTAATCATCGTGGGACTGATGTTCCACACATCGGTAATCTGCGCGTTATTGTTGTCCACATCTCCCGATTGGCAGCCAATGGGACACGCTGTTACGGAGTTTGGATAGATAACTGGCGTATCGCTCTGCGTGTCGGACATCGTCAGTCGGTTGTTCGGGGTGATGTCATAATCCAGCCGTCCAAAGAACTTCCGGTAGGGTGTGGATTGCGGCAGAGACGAATAGAAGTTATTCTGGATTTCCCCATCGGCGCCGATGCTGCCCGGAACAAATTTGCCACCGGGAATATGGCTTGTCGGCGTCGGATACCACTGTTGAAACTTTGCAGCAACTGCATCGAACATGGCGGAAGGAATTGCGTTTCCATTCCCATATTCCTCCGCAAAAGACTTCCTGACAGGGTACGGATTGTTGTTCGCATCGTAGGCAATGGTCTGCGTGGTCGGATCGTAGACAGGCCTCTGCCCGGTAAAGATGCCGTTCATGACATCCGGGGTCGGAATTGAATTAGTTGCGTTGCTGGCTGAGCCGTGATCAAGAACCTGATCATAGTCGAAAAAGAAGAACATCTTCTTCTTCAGAATCGGTCCACCTACGGATCCGCCAAAGTTGTGAAAGCGGATAAACGGGACTGAAGGTTGGCTAAGAAACCCGAACTGCGCAGCGTTCAAAGCGTTGTTTTGAGCGTAATCGTAAGCTGATCCGTGGAAGTGACTGGTGCCACCCTTGCTGATCTGATTGATGATCATGCCACCGATGCCGTACTGGGCAGAAAACGAGGAGAGCGAAACCTGCAACTCATCGACCGTCTCAAAGATGGCCGGATTGGCATTCTGGCTATGGGACAGCGTGGTCGAGGCGCCATCGGCGAGGATGTTACTGTACGGAAGGTTGCCGTTGGACGAGACAACCTGACCTGGATTGTTGGTGCCCTGAGAACAATTGCTACCGGTGCACCCTGTCGTGCCGGGCAGCAGAATCATGAAGTTCTGCCAATCCTGCCCCGTCTGTCCTCCAACCTGGGGCAACTGCGTCATCGACTTGGATTCCAATGTTGCAGTCTGGTCGCCCGATTCGGTCGTTAGCAGGGGGACGTCTGTGTTGACGATTACCTGGGTAGTGGTTGTGCCAACTTTCAACTGGGCATTGACCGTCGTGAATCCTACCTGCAATGTGATCGGGCCGCGCACGAGCGCCTGAAACCCATCTTTGGTAAATGTGAGTTTGTAGCTTCCTGCCACGATCGAGGAAGTATCGTACAAACCGTCCTGGTTCGTAACGTAATCCTTCGATACGCCCGTATTGACATTCAGCACCGTCACCGTTACCCCGGGGAGCAATGCTCCCGATGGGTCTGTGACGCTGCCACGAATGTCACCCGCGTTCATGCTCTGACCGAAGCCGCTAACGGCCAAGCACAATGGCAGGCAGAATAGGATGAAACGGATCGCGTTTCGCATCGACTGTCTCCAAAATTTGGTAAATACTGCGTTGTTTCTGTTCGTCCGAAGCCCATCGGTTCGCTCCCCCATCTCTCGACTATCGCGGACGCTTGTCGTTAGACAATCGATAGTCTTCTACACAATCTTACAGACAGGAGGCAACCCTCGAAATTAAACCCCCGGAGCGAGGTGCTTGTCAAGCTTATTTCTCTGGCGCCCCAAACCAGGCTGCCGCAACAGGAAAAATGCCGCCATCGGGCACCGCAGCGGGCTGCCCCAAGCCCAATAATCCATCGCATCTACGCAACCGTTTCGCAGATTCGATCGCTCACACGGGCCGACCGGAAGGCCGCCGTAACCGGATAAAAAGGAATGCTCCTCCGAGTAAACTTCGCCAGGTAAACGATATCTATAGCGATCATATATTAATGATTATAAATAGCTTATATCGTTATTTACACAGCCTGGCTCGCAATAGAAACTGTGCCTGCGATCCAAGTTCGCCAGCCGTTTGGGAGCCGTTGCCGCGACAGAGAGCGTCGGACTTTCCGATTGAACGAGGCTCAATAGGCTTCTGAATGCGGACCAAACTGGGGCGACCAATTGTCTCCAAATTACCATCGTCTATTCTCTGCAAACATCCCGCATATCTCCTCTTACACAGCCTAAATCCACAGAATCAGTCTTCCAGCGCCGCCCTTTCACCCGTGTGAACTAGTGCTAGTCATGCGATTGTTTTGGGAAGTTAAGTCGACGTCTCTCCACGTTTACGAGTGCTGGCCCCGAAACTCTGTTCCTGTCAGGATCGCTCGAGAAATGTAGCCTGCGTCGGATCGGCTCCCGCATCGCTGCCGTATGGTAAATATTTGACCATTTCCCGGGCATAACTCCTCCCCGCCGGAACATCTCGAGGCCGCGTCCAGAGCAGGCTTTCTTGTTTGTGGCGCAGAGGAACGCCTCTGTGATCGCCGCGATCAACTCTCTCAAATAACACCTGTGGCGCGCTGAATCCAAGACTCCTCGACGACCCGGCACGGCGTTACCGGACCCACCCACTCTCCCGGGACTGTACCGGTATCAGCGCTGCAACTCGACCGGTTTTCCCGGTAAACAAGCGGTTGACCGCACATTTCCAAGGCGCACTACTCGCCGACAATCCACTAAATGGGGCCCAAATGCCTCACTCAACTTCTTTTTGTCCTGTGTTCGTCTGTTCAACGCACTCAGACCATATCCAATTTGTTCTATCTGAAGGCAGCTATCTGGTCGCGCCAAAGGAATGCGAGCCCGGTTGCTAGGCACAGATTCGGGCAATTGGCTTCGGCACGAAGATTACATATTCGGCCAGAACGACGACCCACAATCTGCTTGCGAGGTCGGAGCACTGTTCAATGAGCTGCTCGGGCACCGGGGGGGCAATAGAATTCTGGCGAGCCTATCCGGATGCCTGCATCTCCGAGGAAGCCATCCGGTTTCTCCATCAGGCCGGCGTTAACGTAATCCGGATTCCACTGCACCGCGAGTTCTTCATGCCAGGGGCAAGCGAGGTCTTGCGCTCGTGAATCGAGTGGTCGGTCGACAAGCAAGTGCACGCTTAAAGAGACCTGTGCCATGCGCTGCACCACGTCGCTGGAGATTCACACTTCGGCTTGGTTTAGACAAATCGTATGCTTAGGCATAAGAGCAGTATACGTCTTTCAAATCTCCACACATTCCATTGCTCTTCGCGGTCAATCAACCACCTGATAAAACCCATCGCCTAGTTAAAGCAGACGTTTGTCTAAAGAATTTATAACAGACAGCCTCTTGACAAAGCCTGTCTCCAGAATCTTTAATTTCCATTCGTAGTCCAAGCGGGTCATTCGAGGTTTCCTATAAGGGAAACGTTTGTCTAATGTCGCTCGCATCTAGCGCGCCTTCGCGCTACGGGATGTAACGCGGTATTGCACACAGGAAATCCCGCCAACAGATATGGGCGTCGGCATGTTTCAGACATGAGATTGAGATCTGGACAGAAAACGGCATCCTCAGGAGAGTACGATGGCCACGCGCAAAGGAATTCTTGCAGTCGCTTTGGCGACGCTTTGCCTTGCAGGCTGCAGCGGTGGAGGCAGCGGGAATACAACGCCTGCTCCCCCCCCAACAACTGCCGCACCCACCTTCAGCCCTGCTCCCGGAACGTATACCACGTCCCAAAGTATCACTTTGTCAGACACCACCACCGGAGCAGCAATCTATTACACAACCAATGGCTCAACTCCCACCGCCGCGGCAACGCGCTACTCTTCACCCATCGCAATCTCCTCCACTACGACGATTGAAGCAATCGCTGTCGCCACGGGATACACGAGCAGCGCCGTTGCAACCGGCACATACACCATCACTGCCGCTACCCAACCGGCCGCGGCAACTCCTACGTTCTCGCCTGCACCTGGGGTCTATTCTTCAGCCCAGCCGGTTACCCTATCTGACACCACTTCCGGAGCAACAATCTATTACACTACCGATGGAACCACACCAACAACCGCATCTGCCCAGTACAACGGGGCTATCAGCGTAGCGGCAGACACAACAATCAAAGCCATTGCTGCGGCAACGGGATATTCTCCAAGCGCAGTGGCAACAGGGACTTATACGATCTCCGGGCCAAGCGTATCCGTGATTCTCAGCACGGATGACCGCACCAATCTGATGGCGGCGCAACCCAGCGTTACCTTCACCGCAACAACCATCGGCACGAACAAGGTGATCGTGGATGAGACCCAGCAATACCAGTCGATCGAGGGCTTTGGCGCAGCGTTTACAGATTCGGCAGCCTATCTATTGAAAGAAGTAGCGCAGCCCAGCGCGCTCACAAGCACCATGAATGAGCTGTTCACGCGCAGCGGAGACGGAATCGGCCTCAGCTTCATGCGCAATCCCATGGGAGCATCCGACATCGCGCGCTCCGTTTATTCGTTCGACGATGTGCCGGTAGGCCAAACGGATCCAACACTCGCGCAGTTCTCCATCGCCCACGATCAAACGGACATCCTACCCATCATTCTCCAAGCCAAGACGCTCAACCCGCAGATGAAGATCCTCGCCAACCCCTGGAGCCCTCCGGGATGGATGAAGGACCCCACCTCGATGAGCACCGTCTCCATGCTTGGCGGAAAACTGATGATGACTTCGGCCAATGAGACTGCTTTTGCCAACTACTTCGTGAAATACCTCCAGGCATACCAGGCGGCGGGCGTACCCATTGACTACATCTCCCTGCAAAATGAGCCTCTGAACGTGACCACCAGCTATCCAAGCATGTTGATGGATGCGCCAACCCAGCTGACCGTCCTTCGCGACTACGTCCTGCCCGCACTCACAGCCAACAACCTCTCCACCCGGGTGCTGGTCTACGACCACAACTGGGATACTCCCTCCTATCCTGAGACCGTGTTGGGCGATCCAACGGTGTTGGCGTCGAATCTAGTCGCCGGCACAGCCTGGCACGGGTACGGTGGCACGCCCGGCGCGCAACAGACCGTCGAAAACATGTTCCCCACGAAGGGCACATGGGAGACAGAACACTCCGGCGGCACCTGGGTAACCGATCAGTTCACAACCGATTTTGTTGAGATTACGCAGGTGCTCCGCAACTCCGCAAAGTCCTTCGTCAAGTGGAGTCTAGCCCTGAACGAAAACCTTGGGCCGGACCTCACCCAGAATGCTGGCCTGGGAGGATGCAACACCTGCACACCTATCGTTACCGTTAACAGCCAGACGGGCGCAATCACCAAGGATCTCGAGTACTACACACTCGGCCACTACAGCAAATATGTCATGCCGGGCGCAAAGCGCATTTACTCCAGCAATGCGAATGGCATCGTCAGTGTCGCGTTTCTCAATCCCGACGGCTCAAAGGCCCTCATTGCGTTCAACAGTTCCAATGCCAGCCAGGGCTTCCAAGTGCAATGGGGCACGCAGTCCTTCTCTTACACGCTCCCCGCCTCCGCCGCCACCACGTTTACATGGACCGGCACGCAGAGCGGTACCGCCAGCATCGCGGCCACGGCACAGATTCAGGGCTCCAGCTACAGCAGCGAGTCCGGGCTGCAGACTGAAACGACCTCTGACAGCGCGGGCGGATACGATCTCGGCTACATCACCGCTGGAGCGCAGGCTGTCTATAAGAACGTGGACTTCAGCGCATCCATCAGCGGAGTGAGCGTACGCACGGCGAGTGCCGGCAACGGCGGAACGCTCGAGTTCCATCTCGATAGCCCGACGGGAGCGTTGGTCGCCTCGGTCACCCTGCCGGTAACCGGCGGGTGGCAGACTTGGCAAACGGTCACAGCGCCCGCGTCGGGAGCGTCCGGAGTGCATGATTTGTATCTTGTCTTCAGCGGCGGCGGAAGCACCAACAGCATTGCGAATCTGAACTGGTTCCAATTCAATTAGCGCGTTGTTTCAGGCGTAAGGGAAAAAGCAGAAATGTCATTGCGAGCGCCAAACACCGTCGTCGAGCCCGCGTCTGGAGATGTGGGCTCCACGAAACTCATTCCAAACAATCTCAAAGGCCGCGAGAAACACCACACGACAACCTGCTGGCACCGCGTTTACTTGGCTGGCCCTGTCGATTCGCGAACCACCAGCTCCGGCTCCACAAGAATCTGATCCGGCGGCATCATGGTGCCATGGATGCGGTTGAGAAGACTTTGCGTGGCAATTCTGCCAATCTCCGCCAGCGGCTGGCGAATCGTCGTCAGCCGCGGCAGGTTGTAAGCAGCCGCCTTGATGTCGTCAAAGCCGATGACCGACACATCCGCCGGAACACGCAGGTCGCAGTCCTGCAAGGCGCGAATCGCGCCAATAGCCGAAATGTCATTGAATGCAACCAGCGCGGTGAAGGGCTGCCCGGTCGCAAGTAGTTGCCGTACCACCGGATACCCGAGCTCCGGAGAAGTCAGGTCGCGATCGAGGCTGATGACCAGTTCCGGTTTGATCTCCAGTCCCAGCCTTGCCGCCACCACCTGGATTTCCCTCCAGCGCTCGTCTGAGTCGGAGCTGAAGGGCTGCCCGTGCATGAACGCGATCTGTCTGTGCCCGAGACCATACAGGTGATTCAGGGCAACTTCCGCGGCGCGACGATGATCCAGCACCACGTTGGTCACGCCCTCAATGGGTCGATGGCCCGCCACCGCAACCACTGGAACTGAGATAGGGTGCTCAAGCGCGGTGTCAATGGCGATGATGCCCTGCGCGCCTCGGCCCACCAGCATGCGCGTGTATTCCTCCACCAGCTTCGGGCGATGCCGGTGGTGCGCGGTGAAGTAAAAGTAGCCCGCATTGATGAGCTGATCGCCGATCCCGCTCATCACTTCGGTGTGATAGCCATCGCCTAACTCGGGCACCAGGATGCCGATGGTCAACGTGCGGCGATTGCGCAGCGAACGCGCCAGCAGGCTGGGCTGGTAGTTCATCTCCTTGGCGGCAGCCTTGATCCGATCACGCGTCGCTTGCGGAATCGAGCGCCCCGGTACGTCGTTCAGAACCACAGAGACGGTGGCTGGATTCAACCCAAGATGAGCAGCCAATTGCTTCAGGCTCACCGGATGGTGCGCGGCAGGCTTAGTCGCCTGCTTGTGTCGTTCGCTGTTCTTTGACTCTTCCATCAATGCATCTCAATTGCTTGTGTTCGATTGCGGTGCACCGCAATCGGATTTTACAACCATGCCGGATAGCCTCTACGAAAAACCGGCAGTTCTCAGAAAATTGACATCCGCTTCCACCCCATCGGCACTGCACAACCGTATCGCTGCCTGCGAACCCTACCACATAAGGGTTGTCACCGAGTCCCTGGGTATCGAGAGATGAAGTGTAGCAGAGCCAAGGCCGCAATCCACTGCGCGCGCCTCGCCCTGGTTCGTCAAAATCAGCACGCGGCTGCCGTCCGGATTCTCCAGCGCCACATGATCCACGCCGTTGATCTTGCCTTCCGACGCAAGAACGTGAGCCTGCCGCTGGATCACTTTGGAATAGTGAGCAAACGCCCAGTATTGCCCGCTGCGCACGATGCGATTCGTCTGCGAGTCGATGGTCACCACGCCCCCGCACTCAAATGGGCCAATGTTGGGCTTGCCGTGTTCGTCCAGCGCCAGATTCCACCCCACCAGGCTCCTGCCCCAGTTCCGCAGAACCCCCGCAAAAGTCGCCGACCACTTGCTCCAGTCAGCCGTGTAATCTGGGCTCGAGAAGTCCGGTCCACCCTCAGTCCAGTAAGCATGCTTATCCGGAAACGCATCGTGGACCCGCGACATGGCATCCACTGTACCTACGTACCCGTGCCACGCAATCCCGTCGACATATTTATTCAGGTCCGAGTCGCTCAACTCATCAACGGCACGGCCCCAAAGGTCATAGTTATGGTCCAGAATCCAGATCTTCGTATCCAGAGAGGCCTTCTTCAGGGCTGGGCCAAGATAAGTCTTTACGAAGTTCGCTTCATACTCTTGGCCCCATAGGCATGCTGGCATCTGCCCATCCTGGTCGGTATCAACCTCGTTCTGAACTGTCACCGCGTTGATCTTTACGCCCGCAGCCTCATAGGCTCCCAGGAAGCGCACAAAGTACTGCGCGTACGCGGCAAAATACCGCTTGCGCATGGACCCGCCAAGGATCGACCCGCCAGTCTTCATCCATCCCGGAGGGCTCCACGGCGAGCCGAGCAGGAACAACCCGGGGTTCACTCCGCGCGCAGCCGACAGCATGGGCAGGATGTAGGCGCGGTCGTGCTCAATACTGAAGTGCTTCAGTTCCGGATCCGGTTTCGCACCATCATCATAGGTATAGGCAGTTCTGGAGTAGTCGCTCGCGCCGATGCATGTGCGGCCTACTGAAAAACGCAACCCGGACGCCCCAAAGAACTCCTCCATCAGGGCACGCCGCTCCTGATCGGGCAGTTGGCTCATCAGGTAGCAGGAGGCATCGGTGAACGCGGCTCCGAAGCCAAGAATAGTCTGCCTGCGGCCACCCGCATCAATTCGAATATCCTGGCCCGCGGCCGAGGAGGCATCTTGCCATCGCGGCGCCTCATATGCCGCAAACCGCTGCGTCCCCGACGTAACCCAGCCCCGCACCTTGCGCTGAGACTCGACAGGCTGGCTCCAAAGCAGCGAACTTCTTGAAAGAGCGGCAGTGGCTGCTACCCATGCCGAGAACTGCAGAAAATCGCGACGAGTCTTCAATGCTAGAGCCGATCTTATGACATAATAATTTGGTACACAGGAATACTATGCCACTCAATGCCCTCTAGACAATCGATTATCCAAGTGGTTTTTGCAGAACTTCCACTTTTATGACCGGAAATATGAGGATGCTGTTTTCTTGAGGGAATCCACTTGACGGGAATCCCTCTCGTGAACCATCTCGGGCTGCTTCCGCAATCCGCATCACCTCACAGTCCACAGCTCCCTTGGTGGGTTGCCAGAGATCGTGTTGTCGCCTGTGAAGTCTTGCCGGGAGATTGGATCTTCGCAAGCCGCGCTACGAACGGGCACCGATCGTTATGGCCTGCCTCGGTACTGGTCAACTACATCCAGTCAATAGCCAAAGCAGCCAGACTCGGCAAAATCGGCTGGAACATCTTTTGGCACAGCCTCTTGGGGTGAACCCCTCCGTTGAGCAATCTGCACGGTAACCGGCTGGGCGTCGGCTCCATCACCTTGCAGGCTCGGACGATCGGGAACGAGCCGCAATCCCGCCGGCGTGCCTGTGGTTTCAACCTGGAAGCGCGCCACGTCTTTGCCGCCGTTGCTGGCCGACGCTTCCAGCTAGCCCGCTTCGTAGGGCACATCGAAAGTTGCCATTTCATACTTGTCGACAGGTTTCTCGCCCAGCGATTTCCCGTTCAGCCGCAGTTCCAGTTTCTCTGCGTTCGACGTCACCATCACATTGATGGGTTTGCCTTCGCTGCCCACTCAATTCCAATGCGGAACAAGATGCGCGAGCGGACGGTTCTGAATCCACTGCGCTTGATGGATGATGTAGGCTGACTTCGGAGATCCGCAGAGGTCCATGATGCCAGAGGAGGATCCGGCGGCTGTACCCATGCCCCCTCAGGCCAGCTTCAGCCTGCATCGTGGAATCTTCAAACTGATTCGAACCCTGCTTCGCGTTAGAACCATAAGCGCATCCGGCGGTCTCCTCCATTCAGGAACCGCCGGATGTTGTTAAGAGCCGCTCCTTGCGCCGTTACGGCTCAACTTCGCCGATGTAGACGCCGAAAGAGCCCAGTTGGATAGCGTTAAGCGAAGTTGGATCGGCGGCGCCGGGCGTCTTGAGAAGGGTTTTGATCTTGCCGCCTGAGCCGGAGCCCAAACTTGGGACGGCAAGATTCACCGTCTGCGGCGCAGCCGTAAAGTTGGCCGAAACCACCACCACGGGCGATCCGGGCGTCTTCCGCATCCAGCTCAACACCTTGGTGTTGGCAGGGTCGAGCATGACGTAATCGCCGTGTGCGAAGGCTGGGTTGGTCTTCTTCAGCCGGATGAGGTTCCGATACCAGGCCAGAAGCGAGTCCGGATCGGACTGCTCGGCCCGGACGTTGACTGTGGTGTAGGTGGGCGGTACGGGCAGCCAGGTTGTTCCGGTTGTGGTGCTAAAGCCGGCATTGGCGCTCGCGTCCCACTGCATCGGGGTGCGCTCGCCATCGCGGCCCTTATCTTTCGGCCAGCCGGTGATGCCAATGGGATCCTTTACGTCTTGCTTGCGAGTGGGCGGCGTTGTCTTCATGCCGATTTCGTCACCGTAGTAGAACAGTGAGGCCCCGCGGCTGGCGAACAGAACCGTCGAGATGACGCGCTGGATGTCAGTATCGTGCACGCCGTCTCCGTAGCGCATGTCGAGCCGCGGGTTGTCATGATTATCGAAAATCAGGAGCGGAACGTGACCGCCAAGCCGATCCTCCGCGTCAATGAGCTTGGCACGAAACGCGGCCACATCCATCTTGTTGATAAGGGTGATCTGGGTATCCATGGGCAGCTCAAACTCGGGCTTTCCCGGCGGCCCGTACATCTTGGCCAGCTCGGCAATGTTGGGTAGATATGTCTCGCCGATGAGCACGCGCTTGCCCGGGAAGGTATTCGAATCAAACTTGTCGGCCGCGGCGCGCATCTCCTCCATCACCGGATGAACACCGGGCAGATTGTCCGTCTTGGAGTTGTCCAGTTCCGGATCACCGAAGGCGTTAATGATCGGCTTGCCGCTTTCGTCCTTCACAACACCCTCGTCGGTCAGCTTCGGGTCCTCGAACAGGGTCGTAATCGCGTCGAAGCGGAAGCCTCCCACGCCGCGCTGAAGCCAGAAGTTGATGATGTCCTTGAAGGCCTCGTGTACCTTGGGGTTATACCAGTTCAGGTCCGGCTGCTGAATGTAGAACTTGTGGTAGTAGTACTGCCGCGTCTTTGCATCCCACTGCCATGCCGAACCGCCAAACAAAGACTCCCAGTTATTCGGCGGCTGTCCCTTGGATGTAGCCGTCTCGCCCTTGCCGTCTCGCCATACATACCAGTCGCGGTAGGGATTGGTGCGCGAGGAGCGCGACTCAAGGAACCACTTGTGCTGATCCGAGGTGTGGTTCATCACCATATCCATCATCACGCGGATATGGCGCTTGTTGGCCTCAGCAATGAGGTGGTCGAAATCGGCCAGAGTGCCGTACTGCGGGTCGATGTTCTTGTAGTCCGAAATGTCGTAGCCGAAGTCCACCTGCGGCGAGGGATAGATGGGAGTGAGCCAGATGGCGTCCACGCCCAGTTCTTTCAGGTAGTCCAGGCGCTGGGTGATACCGTTCAGATCGCCGATGCCGTCGCCGTTCGAATCCTGAAAACTGCGCGGGTATATTTCGTAGATGACGGCATTCTTCCACCAGTTCTGCTCGCTGGCGGCGCTGGATTGTGATGCAGGCTTCACGGACGCGCCTTGCCCTCCAGCGGCCAACGCAAGGGTCCCGAAAAGCATGGCCGTGGCGCAGCCTGTGATGGTTTTGGACCAGTTCATTGCAGCCTCCTAATTGTCTGTCCGCTGCTCGTGGATGCGGCAGCGGTGTAACCGAAGTCAAGCTATCACATCTGCACGGCTCGCGGGGATAGATCGTGGGCTGCGGCGGCAGGCTCCTTCATTCCCTCCGCCGCGTTTGCCGCTCTAGCTATTGGCTCGCTGGGCCACCAGCATGGCCTCAAGAATCTGGTCCGACACCTCCTTGACGGCTGCGGGAGAGTGAGCCAGAAATAGTGTGTTGGTCTTGTCGCTCTCGCCGATAGCCTTCAGGGTGTCAAAATACTGCGTGACCAGCACCAGTTGCATGACCTCCTTGGACGTCGCCCCCTCCACCGCCTTCTGAAACTGTTCGACCGAGGTCTGCAGCCCTTCGATGATCGCTTTCCTTTGATTGGCGATGCCTTGGCCCTGCAGCGCCTTGCTCTCCGCCTCCGCCTCGGCCTTCTTAACCACCAGGATTTTTTCCGCTTCGCCTCTGGCGTTAGCGGCCACCTGTTCGCGTTGCGCGGCGTTGATGTCGTTCATGGCCGATTTCACCTTGGCGTCTGGAATAATATCGGTCACCAGCACATTCACGATTTCGTAACCGAACGTCGACATATCCGCATCCAGTTCCTTCTTCACGGCTGCGGCAATGCTGGATTGCGAAGCAAAGACCTCATCCAGCGTCATGCCCGGAACATGGCCCAGAATGACCTGCTCCACATACGACTTAATCTGCGCCACCGGATCGGACAGCTTATAGAAAGCGTCAAACACTTTCTCAGGACGAACGCGATTCTGCACCGAAATCGGAATAGTAACGAAGACGTTGTCTTTAGTCTTGGTCTCCATCGTCAGCGTGATCTGATTGACGCGCAGACTCACCATGCCCGACACGGAATCGAAGTACGGGACCTTCCAGTTCAATCCAGCCTCGGCCACGCGCAGAAACTTGCCGAAGCGCGTGATCACGGCAACCTGGGCCGTGTTCACCGTGAAGAAACTCCCCAGAACGAGGGAAAGCAAGATAAGCGCGACAATCGCCAACGGAATCAGAAACAGTAAATCCATTTGTATCCTCCGCAGCTTCTTTCTGAAGCAACAGCGAATTGTACAGGAAGGCTATTTCGACCGAGTTGCGCGCTGGCACTTCTGCACTATGAGCGCAGGCTGGGCAGGAAACCCTGCCTATTGCGGCTGTCCCGGTTGCTGGGGCGATGTGCTCTTCATCCGGTCGAAGTCGATTCCGAAATCGGGGTTGTCACGCGTACCGCGGATGTGGATTGGGATCTGCGCTCCGGCTCCTTCTTTCTTGAAGAAGCGGTCGGCCGGCTTCAGCAGCAGGCCCTTCCATCCGCCCACCATCTGAGAAACTGTTGCCTGCATCCTCGCTGTTCCCGCAAAGTTCAGCACTCCGTCCTCCACGCCATAGGTCCCTTTCAGCTGGATATCGGCTCCCGGAACCGTGTAGTCGAGGTTGGGCAGCGTAATCACTCCGCCCGCCATCTGGAAGTCGCCGTGCATGTGCGACTGAACTGTGGCTGCATCAGCGGTTTTCAGGTCTTCGGGCCGTCCCTGCCCGCGCAGGCTCAACTCCCCAATGCGGCTCTGCACCTTGGGGCTGGTGAACTGTACCTGGTCCATGGCAAAGCTGCCCTTCAGTTGCAGCCGTTCGTGCACAGGCATTGGGCCCGGGCGTATATGCAGCGTGGTCTTCACGGCCACGTCGCCTGTAAGCAGCGGGGTGGGCCCACGGCTGGCCAGACGCAGAAAATCCTCGATCCGCGCCCGGTCCACGTTTACGGTGAGCGCAATGTCGTGCCCGATGCTGTGCGGCGGGCCGCCGGCTTCCGCCGCGATCACCCGCACCACCTGGCCCTGCGCCGTAAAGTGCGAGCGGCCCAGCGTTGCATCCACGGAATCGAGCCACGTATCGCCGTTCGTGCCATCTACCGTGGCATGGAAGCGCGTATGCAAGGCGAGTGCGTTTCCAAAGCGCGACAGCCGAAAGTCTGGCGTATCCGTCTCGCCATCTACCGCCAGATTGCGCAGCGTGCCCTGATAATGCCCAGTCGAGTTGAGTATGCCGGCAATTCCCTTGAAGCTGGACAGGTCGGCGCGGTCAAAACGATAGTCGCCTGCTACCGGCGACTCGCCAGGGTCCGCCACTTGCCAGGGGCCAAAGCGCCCTACGGTGTGAATCGTACCGCGCGGCTTGGGATTGGTGAGTTCGGCATCGAAGTTCATGGCGCGAGCGGCCGTAATGCCGGTCAGCTTGAGGTGGGCAATAGCGATTTCCATCGGCAGCTTGCCAGGCTTACTGGTTTCAAGCAACAGCCGCGCCCCGTTGCATTCAATGCTGTCCACCTGGAAACTCACAAGCGGTGCGCCGTGCTGAGGTTGGAATGTGCCCGCTGCTCCCGAATTACCCGCACTCAGGTCCGGATGCTGGAAATGCGATCGTGGCGGCAGGTGTATCTCGAGCCCCTTGAGCTGCGCCTCGGGGATATGAATCGGAATGCCCGGCTGGTAGTGTACCGGCGCATGAAAGCGGAACTCGTCCAACCGGATAAGCGGGTCACCGGGCTGGGCCACCCCAGGCACGGCAACACCCCCAACTTGCGTCGGCGGCCAGATGCGCAAGCCGCGTCCGTCGGCCCAAACGCCCCACTCTCCATGCAGACCGCTGACCAGTGCGATATGGAAGCTATCCAGTTCCACGCGAGAATGGAAACGCTCAGAGAGCGCTGCTACGATGCGGGCGCGCAGAAAGGGCTCGGCCCTATGTGCCAGCACGGCCAGCGTGACGGCCAGCCCCGCCAAAGCCGCCAGCAACCCACCGCCGGTCCACAGGAGCCACCTGTGCCTGCGCCAGAAAGATGTCCGCGTTCCGGTCAAAATCATCTCCCGATTGGATGCTATTACCGCGGCGCCGCACCGGCGGTATTTTCTTAACACACGGTGAATGCCGTAGACTTCAATGCACAGATGCATGCGTACATCGAAAATCTCGTAAAGCTGCAAAGCGTCGATCTGGAACGCGCTCGACTTGCCCAACTGGCGCGCTCACTCCCGGCGGAGATTGCCCTGGCTGAGGCTACCCAGGCGCAGGCACAGCAAGAGGCAGCCGCGGCATCAGACGCGCTGAGCCGCGAAGACTCGCTACGCACCCGCCTGGAGCGCGAGGCAAGCGGTCACCGGCAAAAGGCCGCGCGCTATCGGGCCCAGCTCGACTCCGTAACCACCCCCGCGCAGGCCGAAGCCATCGAGCACGAAGTGCGCTTCGCCGAGCAAGAGGTCGAACGGCTGGAAAACGAGGAATTCGCCAGCCTGGAACGCACTGAGGTGCAGGAGGCCGCGCTGGCCGCGGCCCGCGCTCGCGTGGAGCAGGCAGCCGGCGCAGTTGAAAAGACCCGTGAGCGCATTGCTCTGCGTCAGCAGGAGATAGCTCACAATCAAGCGGCGCTCAATGCCGAGCGCGAGACCCTGCGCCAAGCCATTGAGCCGGAATGGCTCGTGCGCTTTGATCGCTTGGCCGCCTCGCGCGGAACGGGGATGGCCCGCGCAGACAATCAGCAGTGCACTGGCTGCCGCATGGGTGTGCGCCCGCAAACGTGGAACCAGTTGCGCGAAGGCGAACTGCTCACCTGCGACAGCTGCGGACGACTGCTCTATTGGGACCCGGCCATGGCTCCGGCGCCCAAATCACCGCAGCCCGAGCCCGCCGCCGGTGCAGGACGCGCCATCCGCAAACCCCAGCAGGCAGGGGACTAGGGTCTGCCGACCCATCCCTGCTAACCTTTTGAAGAACAGCGATGACCTGGACGGATGCTCTAGATATGAAGGAGCGGGTGGTGCGGCGGATCTGCGTGGATATGGACGAGGTGATGGCGGACACACTCGCTGAGCACCTGCGCCGCTACAACCAGACCTTCGACGAAGATGTAACTCCTGAGGATCTGGCCGGCAAAGGGCTGTGGGAGATTGCACCGCTCGACCGCCAGCAGCAGCTGCGCGCCTTTCTCGACGCCGAGGATTTCTTTGAGGATCTGGCTCTGATCCCGGGTGCGCAGGAGGTCCTGAAGGATCTCTCCACCCGCTTTGAAATCTTTATCGCCACCCAGGCCATGACCGTGCCCAACTCGCTGGGCTCCAAGTACCGCTGGCTTCAGCGGCATTTTCCCTTCATCCCGCCCACGAACTATGTTTTCTGTGGAAACAAGAGCATTCTGCGCGCCGACTATCTCATCGACGATCTTCCCCGCAACCTGCTCCGCTTCGAGGGCCAGGGCCTGCTCTATACGGCCCCGCACAATCTTACCGCCACCGGCTTCATCCGCGTAAACAACTGGCGGGAAGTAGCGGAGTACTTTGCCGCGCAATCCAGCTAAAGCATTTTTACAGTTGCTGTAAGCCGAAGCCGACACACTTAAGCGGCGTTTTCTCCAAGAGAACGCTGCCCTGCATAGCGCTCAAAACGCCTCATATGTAACTGTGAAAATGCCTTAAGAGCAGCTTTTTTGATCTGGCGTGAGAGCCGTACCGCTTACGCAAGATGGCGGAAGAGCCAGTACAACAGCCCGGAAAGAAGCGCCGCAGCCGGCAGGGTAAAGATCCAGCCTGCTGCAATGTTGCGAACGGTGGTGAGGCGCAGGCCGCTGCCGTTTGCGGCCATGGTGCCGGCCACTCCCGAGCTGAGAATATGCGTGGTGCTCACCGGCAGCCCGAAGTTGTCTGCGACAAAAATGGTGCCCATGGCCACCAGTCCGGCGCTGGCGCCCTGCGCATAGGTCAAGTGTTCCTTGCCGATTCTTTCGCCCACGGTGACCACGACGCGCTTCCAACCCACCATGGTGCCCAATCCCAGGGCAAGAGCTACGGCCACCTTCACCCAGTCGGGAATGAACTTGGTGGCCTTGTCGACCTTGCTCTTGTAGTTCTTGAGCTCCGCGCTTTCTTCCGGGGTAAAGGCCGGGTCGTGGGCCTTATCCATCACCCGCAGCGCCTCGCTAGCCACGTACATGTCGTTGCGCACGTTGGCCTGGTCCTGCGGCGGAACCGCCTTAAACTCCTTGTAGAGAACCACTTCGTGATCCAGATTCTCGACCAGTTCGCGCAGCGCAAGGATCGTATCCGGCTGCAGTTTCTTGGTACGGATATAGTCGGTGACCTCGGCTCGGGGGTTAGCGCCAAGGGAGCCGCCGGGGTCCACGTGCCGTTCCAGAATGCGTCCCGCCTGCTCCGAGGCAACGATAAAATCCTGCACTTCCATCGGACCGATGGCGTGGTTAAGGGCATAGGCCGTGGGCACCGTGCCGATAAGGATGAGCATGATGAGGCCCATGCCCTTCTGCCCGTCATTGGAACCGTGGAAGAAGCTAACGCCCGTGCAGGTGAGCACCATCAGCGCGCGAATGGGCAGCGGCGGGGGCTTGTTGTCTTTGGGTGCTTCATAGAGTGCCGGGAAGCGAATCAGCCATTTCGACACCAGAATCAGCAGACCGGCAATGGTAAAGCCAATCAGAGGGGAGATCAGCAGCGCCTTGAGCACCGTGACCGCCTGATTCCAGTCCACGCCAGAGGTGCCGGCGTGAGGGTTCATGAGCTGATTGGCCATGCCCACGCCAATAATGGAGCCCACCATGGTGTGCGAACTCGATGCAGGAAGCCCGAACCACCAGGTGCCCAGGTTCCACAAAATGGCCGCAATCAACAGCGCGAAGACCATGGAAAAGCCCGCGCCCGAGCTCACCTGCAGAATCAACTCCATCGGCAACAGCGTGATCACTGCAAAGGCCACTGTGCCCGTAGAAGCAAGTACCCCGGCCAGGTTGCACAGGCCCGACCAAACCACCGCTACGCTCGGCTCCAGCGAGTGGGTGTAGATCACTGTGGCCACGGCGTTGGCTGTGTCGTGAAAGCCGTTTACAAATTCGAAACCCAGCGCGATAAGAAGTGCCAGCGCCAGCATCAGGTAAGGCGAGTAACTGGTAATGGCCGCAGAGTCCAGATCTCTGGCTACATGAAAGACAATGTAGAAAAGGCTGCCTGCCAAAGCCACCAGAAACGCGGCAAGGCCGACCCGGCTGGGCGATCGCTTCATCTTGCGGTCAAGAAGCGTTACGCGTTCTGAAAGCGTTTCCGCCGTCGCCATGTCGGCCATTAGTTCTCTCCCCGCCGGACAAAATTCGTTGGGCGGCGCATGCAGTCACCCCATCCATGCGTAATGGAGAAACTAAAAAGCAAATGCAATGGGGAGTGTTTGTGGCGGGAGAACGTAAGGCCGGATAAGTTGGCGTCCATAAAGCCCCAACAACTGCATCAAAACACAGCTGTCTATTCAGCAAGCCTGGGGATTGGCTCGGCTGGATTGATTTTACACGGGATAGCCGGGGTGGGTGAAATCAGGATACGATTTTGGCGGAAAAGTGGGTACAAATGCCGGCTGCCCCCTTCGACGCGGCCTCCTCACGGTTCCGGTGAAATCTGAATTCAGGCCTTAGAGAACGGATCCGCACGACGAGCAGAAACGAGCTCCTTGCGGGTTAACCTGCTGGCAGCGGCTGCACGCCAACAGCGTACCGGGCTGCACCGGGGACGGCATATTCACCATCATGTTCACCGGCCAGCCCCACGGCGGCGTGCTCATGCCCAGCGCCGCGGCAATCCCAGCCGCCTGGATGGCGTTGAATTCCCGCACCCGGCCAGGCATGAAGAAGCACTCGATCATTCCAAGAACGGTTGTAATGCCCGTCCAGAAGAAGCAGCAGTAAAGGATTCCCAGACCGGTCCGGCGCAGATAGAAGTGGTGAATGCCGAAAGTGCCCAAAAAAAGCGACAGCAGAATGCCCACAACCTCATCGCGGCGCACCGCCTCATACTGTTGATAGAAAATCGCTTGCGAGTTGGGATACGGAACGGTGCTCATAGCGGTTCTCCTTGCCTGCTATCTGCACTATACGCAACCGCTTCTCGCCGGGTTCCCGGCCATTCCGGCGAGCGAACTCCATCTTGCCTTAGCATGAATGCACCATGGAAACGCAAAATGCATCGTTGAGCGGCACCTTCCTCATCGGCGGCGACCTGCCTCTACACCGCCTCGGCTACGGCACCATGCGCCTGGTAGGTGAGGGTGCCTGGGGCGAGCCAAACGATCCCGATGAGGCCCGCCGCGTCCTGCGCCGTGCCGTCGAGCTGGGCGTCACCCTCATCGACACCGCCGACGCCTATGGCCCCGAGATTGCCGAGCGGCTCATTGCCGAGGCTCTATACCCCTATCCGCCCGGCCTGGTCATCGCCACCAAGGGCGGCATCACCCGTCAGGGACCAGCAAAGACTGAATACGTGGGCCGCGCCGGCTATCTCATCCAATGTGTGGAAATGAGCCTGCGTCGCCTCAAGCTCGAACGCATCGACCTCTACCAACTTCACCGCATAGACCCCCGCACTCCGCTCGAAGAGAGCCTGGGCGCACTCAATGATCTCCAGGCCCAGGGCAAGATTCGCCACCTCGGCCTCAGCGAGGTCACGCCCGCCCAGATCGAGGAGGCGCAAAAGATCGTGCCCATCGTAACGGTGCAGAACCGCTACTCACTCGCCGACCGCCGCCACGAGGAGACGCTGGCCTGGTGCGAACGGCAGGGCATCGGCTTCATGCCCTGGTACCCAATTGCCGCTGGAAAACTCCTCAAGCCGGACCACCCTTCGGCCCAGACGCTGGCCCGGATCGCTGCCCGCCACTCAGCCTCGGCGGCGCAGCTCTCGCTGGCCTGGCTACTTCGCCGCTCTCCCGTGATGTTGCCCATCCCCGGCACGTCCAAGGTTGCGCATCTTGAAGAAAACATCGCTGCCACTAACCTCAGACTCAGCGAGGCCGAGTGGGCCGAGGTGGAGAAGGCCACTTCGGAACCGCAAAAATAGGCGCAATCAAGCCGGTCGCACACTGGCAGACTCAACAAGATAGAGCCGCCCCCCACAAGAGGCGGCGGCTCTCTGCAATCGGCGCAGGGTTGGCGCTCAGGCCGGCAATAGGCCGCGCACTACTCCACCGCGTTCTTCGCGATCACGTCCTTGTACCATTCCGCGCTCAACTTCGGCGTACGCTTCTGGGTCTTGAAGTCCACGTAGTGAATGCCGAACCGCTTGCTGTAGCCATCGGCCCACTCAAAGTTGTCGAGCAGGCTCCACAGGAAGTAACCCTTGATCGGGTAGTCTTCCTGGGCAGCGCGGTGCAGGTGGGTCAGGTGATTGCGCAGATACATCACCCGATCGGTGTCTTCCACGCGGCCGGCGGGCGTAAGCACGTCGTCGGAGGAGCAGCCGTTCTCCGTAATGTAAATCCCCTTCGGGCTCCACAAATCGCACACGTTGCGAACACCCCAGTAAATGCACTCCGGGCCGAGAGTGAGCCACGGCGAAGCCATGTGCGGATACGACGTCGGGTTCTTCTCCACCACGTAACCTTTGGCGGAACCATCGGCGCGCACATAGGTGGGCGTATAGATATTCAGGCCAACAAAGTCCACCGGGCTGCTGATGGCTTTCATGTCGCCGGGCTCGACTTTGGGCGCGTTCGCGCCTTCCTTTTCGAGATAGCTATCGATGTACTTGCCTTCCATCACAGCGGTCAGGAAGGGTGCATTCTCTTCGCGGGTGGCGCGCCGTGCGGCCTTAATGTGCTCAGGTGTTTCAATCACTGGCACATAGACGATAGCGTTTTCTGCCAAGCCCACTTGGGTCCCGCTCGGCGTATTCGCGCGAATGGCCTGAACCGCCAGCCCGTGCGCCAGAATGCCGTGGTGGCGCACCTGGTTGACCCCCGCGGCAGGCAGCTTCATGCCCGGCGCAAAGCGTCCTTCCTTGTAGCCCAGGTCCGTAAAGCAGACGAATTCGTTCGTGGTCATGAAGTGATGCACACGGTCGCCCAGCCGCTTGCTCACATACGCGGCATAGTCGGCAAAAGCCTTCGACGTATCCCGCGACTGCCAGCCACCCGGCAAAGCCTGCGGAAGATCCCAGTGGAAGAGCGTGATGTAAGGCGTGATGTTATTCGCCAGCAGCTCATCCACAACGCGGTTGTAGTAGTCGATACCCTTGGGATTCGGCTGGCCTGTTCCTTTAGGAAAGATGCGCGACCAGGAGAGGGACATGCGGTAGCCGCCCACGCCCAGATTCCGGAGCAGCTTCACATCCTCTTTATAAAGGTGGTAGGAGTCGTCGGCGACATCGCCCGTTTCCCCATGGTAGGTCTTGCCGGGAGTGTGCGAGAAAGTGTCCCAGACCGACGGACCGCGGCCGTCCTCCTTCGCGGCTCCTTCAATCTGATAAGCGGCTGTGGCGCATCCCCAGAGAAAGCCCTGCGGGTAGTACAGAGCAGCAGGCTGAGGCTCACCGAATGCAAACTTCGGCAGCGAAACACTGGCATATGCGGCTGCAGCGGTAGCGGCCACGGTTTTACCAAACTGACGGCGAGTGATGCCTTTCATGGACAAGTTCCCCACTTCCAGATGTCAAGCAAACATCTTTAGCAAAACGTTTGAGCGGGAATTATAGCAAATCGGGAGTAAGGCTCGGAATACAGGTATAACCCTGACAAACGAAGAGGCCCCCACCAGAAGGTTGGGCGAGAAAAATAAAAACAATAAAAACAGAAAAAAAAAAAAATTAGGCATAGAAAAAAACCAAAAACATTAGG
>VFSW01001160.1_pt1 | contig 39694 bp, 42 predicted proteins | sample 5358111 | NCBI WGS metagenome assembly VFSW01 (sample SAMN11554181, study PRJNA540505) | mine drainage metagenome | isolation source: sediment from site ElyBrook_90M | place: USA: Ely Copper Mine, Vershire, VT | collected 2017
GTATGCCATACACTTTGATTATCTCAAAGTGTCGCACTTACTTGTTGAACTAACTTAAAAGCTTCCGAGGTCAACGGACTGGAGAGCGTTCCCTTGGAGGACGAAGAGGTTGGAACCGGAAACATAGAACTTAGAGACGCCTTTGGCGATGACGTTCGCGTTCTGCGGAACGCGGTTCCCCAGTTCCACGACAGAAAGCGTGCCGTCCGAAAGGATGAGACCGTAGTTAGGGTAGTCGGGGAGCCAGGCAAAGTCGTCCGCGGAATCACCCGGAAAGTTCACCGGCCAGGCCTCGCCGGCGGATACCTTATCGTTGCCCCAAAAATCCTTGAGGGCGAGGATATTGAGCCGGCCGCTTGCATCGCGGACCGCCATCCGCTCCTCGCCCGGCGAGAGCCAAAAGTCAGATACATTCTGCATCAGAGGCGCGAGTTTCTGGGCGCTACGGTCATATTTTAAAAGCGTGCCGTCCTTGAGGAGGAAGAAGACGGTGCCGCCATCGGGCGTGACGGACATTTTAGAAATGCCGGTGACGCCGAGCGGGATGGAATTTTCGGTCTGGAGCAGAAGATTGAAGATGGCGAGCGTGCCCGAGGCGTCCGCCGCGAAGACCTCGTTGCCGCTCACCGCCATGGCGGCGATACCGTTAGTTTGGATGAGGAGCGAAAGCCGGGGCCGCCGCATATCCAGTTCGTAGACGCCATTTTCGGAGGCGAGGATGAGCCGGCTGCCGCTGAAGGGATGGAAGAAGACGTTGGTGATGGGCACGATCCCCGGCAGGGCGAGGTCCGCGGCGCGCAGGGAGTTGAAAAGAGACGCGACATTAACGCTTCCGCCGCTTAGGTTGCTGAGGTCGGTAAAAATGTAGCTACCGCCGCTTGAAGTAATGACGGAATTGCTGCCCGGGTCGCTTAAAACAACCTTGCCGCCCCGGACCATTTCTTGGCCTAAGCGCAAAGTGCCGCTTGCCGTTTGAATGACCGCACCGGCGCCGGTCAGATAAAAATTAGCGACCGGAGCCGTGGAGACGGACTTGAGCGGCCAGGTTTCCGGCCAAAGCTGGACCTCCGAAGCGGCGGTTACGAGGCCGGACCGGACGGTGAGGTCGCCGATCCACGGCGAATATCCCGGAGCAGTGAGCCGGACGGGATAACTGCCGGGCGCGAGGTTCGGCAAAAAGACGCCGCTTGAAAGAAAGCCGGGCGAAGCGTTATCCAGAGCGCCCCGCAGATAGATCTGGGCGCTTGTCGGCGAATATTTTAAAAAGAGCGCGCCGGTCTTTTCAATGCTCCAGGTGCCGAGGTTAAAGACCCAGCCGCCGGCCGTGAAGGCCAAAAAAATGCCAGCCACGATAAAGACGGCGACCAGGGCGTAAAAAAAGAAACGGCGGGTTCTTATCCTCATTCAGACATAATATACATCGCGAACGAGAGTATAGGGAAGTCGGACTTCCCCTAGGCAGTCCGGCTTCCGCGAGTTTGAATTTTAGGACGAATCAATGTAAAGTAATGGCGATGTTTATAAGAAAGATAGGCATAGACCTCGGAACGACGAACACTTTGGTATTTTTACCCAATCGCGGCATTGTCATCAACGAGCCGACCGTGGTGGCTTTGCGCAAGCCGGATAACGCGGTCCTCGCCGTCGGAGCCGAGGCAAAAGAGATGGTTGGCCGCACGCCGGACGACATTGTGACCTACAAGCCCCTCAAGGACGGCGTCATCGCCGAGTATTACATTACCCAGGCGATGCTTAAATATTTCATTACGAAGAGCGTCGGTTCGTTCAACGTCTTCCGGCCGGAGGTCGTCATCTCCGTGCCCGCCGGCATCACTTCAACCGAATACCGGGCCGTCATGAACGCCGCGAAAGAGGCGAGCGCCAAAGAGGCCTACCTGGTGAAGGAACCCATTCTCGCCGCGCTCGGCGCCGGCATTCCCATCCACTCCGCGGAGGGCAACATGATCGTTAACATCGGCGGCGGCACGACCGAGGTGGCCGTGATATCCCTGGGCGGCATCGTCACCTGGGCCAGCTTGCGCGTTGCCGGCAACCGCTTTGACCATTCCATCGGAGAATACATCAAGAAGAAATACGGCCTGGCAATCGGCGAGACGACGGCCGAAAATATCAAAATCGCAATCGGCACGGCCTTGCCGAACCGCACGAAGACCGAAATGAAGGTCCGCGGCCGCGACCTGGCTTCGGGACTCCCCAAAGACCTGCTCATCAATTCCAACGAGATTGCCGAGGCGGTGAACCCGCACCTCGTGGAGATAATGGGCGCGGTCCAGTCCGTCTTCAACGTCACTCCGCCCGAACTCGCCGCCGACATTATGGAAAAGGGGATAATCCTTTCGGGCGGCAGTTCCCAGCTCCGCGACCTGGAAGAGTTCTTCAAGCGTTCCCTCGGGGTTTCGGCCTACGTCGCCGAAGAGCCAATTCTCTGTGTTTCCAAAGGCACCGCGATAATTTTGAACCATCTGGATGTATATAAGAGGACGCTTTTAAACAAGCGATAATTTTCAATTCTCAATTTTGCAATTTTCAATCAATTCTCAATTTTCAATGACTCAAAACGTCGTTACATCGGGTTTGAAAATTGGATCATTGTAAATTCAATGAAAATTGTAAATTGGAAATTGTAAATTTTATCAATATGTCCCTCTTCGGCTATTCCTCCAAAATCTCCGCATTTGAAAAGCTTATCGGATCCGGCGGCCTTTCCCAGGCCTACCTTTTTTACGGCGATGAAGGCGTCGGCAAACGGACATTCGCCCGGGGCCTCGCGGCGGCGGTGGAAAGGAGCAAGTGGGAAGAGGCTTCCGCGCCGCTTCTGGACGCTTATTTTCTTTTGCCGGGCGAGACCGGCAGCATCGGTATTGACGCGATAAACGAAGCGAAAAACTTTTTGTGGCAGAAACCGGTCGTCTCGCCCAAGCGTTTTCTCCTCGTGGCGGATTCGGAAGCGCTTACGGACGAAGCCCAGGGCGCGCTCCTTAAGGTGGTGGAAGAGCCGCCGGCCCACGCTCTTATCGTTTTCGTCGCCCGCGCCCGCGAAACATTGCTGCCGCCGCTTCTTTCGCGCCTCGCCAAGGTTTACTTTCCGCGCCTGCCGGAACGCGAGGTCCAAAAATTCCTCGTGGATGAAAAAGGCGCCGCCTCCGAGACCGCCGCGCGCGTCGCGGCCGGTTCCTTCGGTTCCATCGGCCGGGCGCTCAATGTGTTGGAAGGCGCGCGGCCGGAGAGCGACGATGTTTTGGGAAACCTGCGCGCCGAAATAGTCCGGCTTTACCGGACGGACGTTTTGAAGAACGCGAAGAAGCTCCACTTCCTTTTGGAGCGCGAAACCCTAATTTCGCGGTATAATCTGAATCTGAACCTGCAGAAGAAGGCGATACAAGAAATACTGAACACTTAATTTTCAATTCTCAATTTACAATTTTCATTGAATTTTCAATGAACTAATTTTCAAAACGTCGTGTTTGTAGCATTGGAAATTGTAAAATTGATTGAAAATTGAACATTGGAAATTGTAAATTATAACTTATGGACTATTTGGAAAACCTGAAAAAAGAGACGGCGAGATTGATAGACAATTTCAAAAAAGCCGTGAGCGGCATCCGCACGGGCCGGCCCCAGGCGGCGCTCGTGGAAGACCTGCGGGTGGATTATTACGGTCAGCAGATGACGGTAAAGCAGGTCGGCACCATCGGCATCCAGCCACCCCGCGATATCGTCATCCAGGCCTGGGACAAGAACGCCGTGCCCGCCATCGCCAAGGCGATAGAAGCCTCCACTTTGAATTTGGGGACGTCCATGGAAGGCAATATCGTCCGGGTCCATTTGCCGGAGCTTTCCTCCGAAAGGCGCGAGGAGCTCAAGAAGCACGTTTCCAAAATTGCGGAAGAGCACCGGATAGACCTGCGCCGCCTGCGGGACGAGGCCAAGAAGAAGTCGGACGCCCTGGAAGAGAGCGGCGACATCGGCGAGGACGAAAAGTTCAAGGCGCGGGAGGATATCCAGAAAGAGGTGGACCGGGTGAATGGGGAGATAGAGAATATCTTGGAGGCGAAGGTGAAGGAGATAAGCGAATAACCTTCCACTTTCCCGCACGAAAACACGCTATGCCAAACCCCAGCGTGGTTTGGCCGCTCGCTCTCGGCCTCGCTCTCCTTCGACGCGGCTCAGGAACCATGCCCGCTCGGCCTGCGAGACGGTTTTCTTAGCGGTAAAGTAGAAGTTTCAAGTACCCAACTAGTTTTTCCCTTACTGGCGGTCGTTAGCGACCGGTGGAAATTTCTGTTAGACTGGTAGAAATGATCACGGTGATAGTGATATTGAGCTTGGCCGTGCTCGTGCTTCTGCACGAGTTCGGGCATTTTATTACCGCCAAGCTTTTCAAAATTCCGGTGGACGAATTCGGTATTGGCTTTCCGCCTCGGCTTTTCGGCAAAAAAATGGGAAAGACGCTCTATAGCGTAAATGCACTGCCTTTCGGCGGCTTCGTTAAGATATACGGCGAAAACGGCGAGAGCGAAGATGGCCGGAACGACGTCGGCTTCAACGGCCATAAGGCCTGGCACCGGCTCATAGTCGTTGCGGCGGGAGTGCTGATGAATTTTATCCTCGGATGGGTCGTCCTTTCCGTCGTCCTCATGATCGGCGCGCCGTCGCATCTTATCGTCGCGAGCGTCATCCCCGGTTCGCCGGCGGAATCGGCGGGACTTAAAAGCGGTGATTTGATACTTAAAATAAACGCCAACGGCGAGACCTTGAGCGACCCGGTGGACGTGAACGCCTTCGTGAGCCTGGTGAAGGCGAGTCCGGAAAATAACATCGCGCTTGAGATTGGCCGGGGGAGCGAGACGCTGAACGTTTCGGTCGCGAAGCGCGTGCCGGCCCCGCCCAACCAAGGCGAGCTCGGGGTTTCTTTGGCGGATGCGGGTTTCCCGGCCGAAGGGTTCTTTAGGGCCTTCGGCGACGGATTCATTGAGACCGGCAGCATCATCGGCCTAACGTTCGCCGGTTTGTACCAGCTGGTCGTGGGCCTCTTCACGTCGGGCGGGGCGGCTCTCCAAGGCGTGGCTGGCCCTGTCGGCATCGTCTTCCTCGCTTCGCAGGTAACTTCTTTGGGAGCCGTCTATCTGCTCCAGCTTCTCGCGCTCATCTCCATTAATCTCGCCGTTTTGAACCTTCTGCCGTTTCCGGCCCTGGACGGCGGCCGGGCGCTCTTTATCGTAATTGAAAAGCTTAAGGGCAGCCCCGTGCCGCGCGCGGTGGAGAATTGGGTGAACGGCCTGGGATTTGCCGCGCTCATCATTCTGATGCTCTTCGTCACGGCCCACGACCTGAGCCATTTTCTAAACTGGAGCATCTGACGGGAATTTCCAATTTCCAATTTTCAATTTACAATGAAGGTACAATTTGAAAATTTTCAAACGTTTGAAAATTGATTGAAAATTGCAAAATTGAGAATTGAAAATTAGGTACTCTTATGTCGGGTAACAAAATAAATAAAGAGCTAAACGACCATAAAGGACGGCGCAAGAAAGTGGCGATTTTCGTGGGCGGGCCGTCGCCGGAGCATGAGGTTTCTTTAAGGAGCGGCCAGAACGTTTTAAAGCATCTGGACCCGGAAAAGTTCGAGGGATTTGAATTCGTCATTTCCAAAAAAGGCGAATGGCCGATGGCCGACGAAGCGCTCCGCGCCCAAGCCGATCTGGCCTTCATCGCGATGCACGGCCCCTACGGCGAGGACGGCACGGTCCAGCATCTTTTGGAGATAATGCCCTTGCCCCATACGGGTTCTTCGGCGGCCTCGTCCGCCTTGGGGATGAACAAGTTCATCTCGCTCCGGCACCTTGCGGACCACGGCCTGCTCGTGCCGCGGACGTTTCTTTTCCACCGCTTGGCATGGCAAATGGACCGGGCGGCGATATTGCAAAAGGTGAAACTGTATCTGGAAAAGCCGTGGATAGTTAAGCCGAACCGGGGCGGTTCAAGCATCGGCGTGCGGATAGCGAAGACGCCCGACGAGCTCTTCCACGCGCTGGATTCTGGATTTGCCGAAAACGCGGACCTGATTGTGGAGCCCTTCATCGCGGGGAGGGAATATACCTGCGCCGTTTTGGATTCTGGCCTCCCGGGCGCGGCCTTTGCCTTGCCGCCGACGGAGATAGTGCCGCAAAAGGGGAGCTTCTTTGACTACGATGAAAAATATTCGCCGACGGGGGCGCTCGAAATAACCCCGGCCCGGGTGCCGCAGTCGTATGCGACCGCCTTCCAAAAAATCGCCCTCCAGGCGCATCGCGCCCTGGGTTGCCGCGGGTTTTCTCGGACGGACATGATATTGGGGAAAGACAAGAAGATATATGTTTTGGAAGTGAACACGATACCCGGCCTCACGGAAGGGAGCTTGCTCCCCAAATCCGCCGCAGCCTACGGATTACCGATGGAGAGGGTAGTGGAGATAGTGATAGAAGCCGCGCTTCTGTGAGCCGAAGCTCTGTTGTTTATATTGACATAACGGCGGTTTTTGATATATAACTTCGCTGAAGTCAGGAGAGCTGATTTCAGGAGTTTTCGGTTATTTTCAAACTTAAAAGGAGGTAGTGATGATTACGGCACTAATAATCATCTTAATAGTTGCTATGGTAGGAACCCTTATTCTGGGCTCGCCGCAGCAGTGGTTGAAAGACAGGGCGTGGATACGTTCCGTCTGGTCGCTCGTTGTGTTTTGCCTGCTGGCCGCCTATTTGATCAGCACCTTGGTATACACAAGCACGGCTGGTCTGCCATTGGCCATCCAGGATATCAGCTATAACCAATATCAGCTTTTGTCTTATTCTGGAACGGATACTGTAAATGCGCTGGTCTATGGCAAGAATTCAAATGCCACTTACCAGGACATAGCAACCACTGCATTGGTCTGGACCGTTGCGGTGCCGAAAGATCAGTGGAAAATTCCAAGCGGATACACCGGTCCGGTGTACATTTCCAGGGTCGCTATCAACGGCGAGTCCAAGGTGGTGATTACCGACAGTCCGCCGAAATTTCCGTAAGAAAGGAGAAGGTTGAATGAAAACTATCGGCGTAGTCCTCATCATTACCAGTGTAGCAATCATGCACACAGGCTGGAGATTAATACGCCAATGCCATCGCGATGGTGTGACACTTTTCGGTGGCCTAATTATGGCCCTTGCCGGAATCATCATCGGCGTTAGTGGCGTTGTCGCCATTGTCGTCGGGTTATGATTTTAATATCGGCCGTGCGCAAGCAACCCCATTAGAAGCCCATGCGAGAAGTTAATCTCGCGTGGGCTATTTTTATAAAGTTTACCCCAATGCAAGAATATGAACATTTTTTGCTTCTAACGGGGTAAAATTGCATACGGCCTTTTTCTTTGCTAATATGGCTCCGATGAGGCAATCCAAAGCTTTCTTCAAGACCCAAAAGGACTTCCCCAAGGACGAGGTGGCGATAAACGCCCAGTACCTCATCCGGGCGAACTATGTTCAGAAGCTCATGGCCGGGGTTTACTCTTTTATGCCTTTGGGCCTTCGCACGTTGGATAAGATAATGGCGATCATCCGCGAAGAGATGAACGCCCTCGGCGCAAACGAGATACTCATGCCCGCCCTCCATCCGCGCTCGGTTTGGGACGCGACCGGCCGGTGGGAGACGATGAAAAAGATAATGTACCAGTTCAAGGACGAGGGCGGCCACGAATTCGGATTGGGGACCACGCACGAAGAGGTGATTGCGCCCCTTGCGAAGAGCATCATCAATTCTTACGCCGACCTGCCCCTTTCGGCTTACCAAATTCAAATGAAATTCCGGAATGAACCGCGAGCCAAGTCGGGTTTGATCCGCGGCCGCGAATTCATCATGAAGGACCTTTATAGCTTCCACGCCGACGAGCAGTCATTGGAAGATCTTTACGAGCGGTCCAAGCGAGCCTATTTGAACGTTTTTGAGCGCTGCGGATTAAAGGCCTACGTGACCGAGGCCTCGGGCGGCGATTTCACGAAAAACTTTTCGCACGAGTTCCAGGTGGAAACGCCGGCGGGCGAGGACGAAACTCTCCTTTGCCGGCTGTGCGGCTTCGCCCAGAATGCGGAGATCGCGGAGGTCAAAAAAGGCGGGCGCTGCCCGAAGTGCGAGAGCGGCGTTTTGGAGAAGGTGAAGAGCGTGGAAGTGGGGAATATTTTCAAACTCGGCACCAAGTTCTCCGAAGCGGCGGGCCTCTACTTCAAGGACAAGACCGGCGCCCAAAAGCCGGTCATCATGGCCTCGTACGGCATCGGCGTGGACCGTTTGATGGGCACCATTGTGGAGGTTCACCACGACGAGAAGGGTATTATTTGGCCGGAGGCGGTCGCGCCGTACCAGGCGCATCTCTTGCGGCTGGGGGACGAGGCGGAAGTTCAAAAATTCGCGGACGGGGTCTATAATGAGCTCTCTGCAGCCGGCGTGGAAGTCCTTTACGACGACCGGCCGGACATGTCGGCCGGGGAAAAGTTCTTTGACGCCGACCTCATCGGCATTCCGTACCGCGTTATAGCGAGCAGCAAGACGATGGTGCAGGAGAAGGTGGAGCTGAAGAAACGCAACGAGAAAGAATCCAAGCTGATGAAAGTTGAGGAACTGGCGAAACATTTAAAGATATAAAAATTAAAAGACCATGATATTCAAAAAAACATTGGGCATTGACCTTGGGACGGACACGACCCAGGTGTACCTGAAGGGGACGGGGATAATTTTGAGCGAACCCTCCATCGTGGCCTTCAACAACCGCACGAACCGCGTGGTGGCGGTCGGCAACGACGCGAAGCGCATGCTCTCGCGCACCCCGGCCCACGTTACGGCTTTGCGGCCGATGGTGGGCGGCGTGATAGGCGATTTTGACATGGCGAAGGAGATGATCCAGCGCTTTTTGAAGGACAAGCGCATTCCGTGGTCCTGGCTCACCTCCACGACCGTTTCCGTGCCGACGAACCTCACGGAGGTGGAGCGGAAATCGGTGGAAGACCTGCTGCACGAAACCGGCGTTTCGGAAGTGCACCTCGTGGAACAGCCCATCGCGGCGGCCCTCGGCAGCCGGCTCACCATCAACGAACCGACGGCCTATCTTATTGTGGATATCGGCGCCGGCACGACGGACATGGCCATCATTTCAATGGACGGCATCGTTAAATCGCGGCGCCTTAAGATCGCCGGCGACTTTTTGAACCAAGAAATAATGAAAGGCGTCCGGGACGAGTTCCGGCTTTTTATCGGCGAACCGACGGCCGAAGAGATAAAGGTGACGGTCGGAGCCGCCACGCCCCAGACGGAGCGCCTGGAAATAGTCATTCGCGGCCGGGACGCGGCGAGCGGCCTGCCGCGCGAGATGGTCATTAAAGATACGCAGGTCCGGCCTTGGATAGCGCGTTCCTTGAAGACCATCGTTGAATCGCTAAAAGACCTTATTGACGAGACGCCGCCGGAGCTCGTGGGCGACATTTACAAGAACGGCGTCTACCTTTGCGGCGGCGGCAGCTTGCTGCGGGGGATAGACCAGCTTTTCCAAAAAGAAATCGGCGTGGACGTCCGGATTGTGGACGAACCGCTTCTTTGCGTCGCCCGGGGCACGGGTCTTATCTCCGAAGATTTGCGGACCTACGGCAACCTTTTGGATAACTTCGCGAGCACTAAGATCATCGGCTTATGAGCTCGTTCCGGGTCCTGGTTCTGGGTCTGGTTTTGATCTTGGTACTCGGCTCGGCCTTTCTTGGAAGGACCGCCATCGCCGGTTTTTTTAGCAACCTGCATTTGATATTCGCGGGAGCCGGCGACCCCGGTTTCAGCTACGCGAACTTCAAGAACCTGGAGACCGAGAACGCCGGTTTGAAGATGGAACTGGCGAATTACGAGCGGCTCAAAAACGCGACGGGCACCATCGTTTTGGGCGGCCGTTACGCAATCGTTTCGGCGGAGGTCTATTCCGACTATCCTTGGAACGATTATTCCGCGATCGCGATCGGCGCCGGTTCCCGGGACGGACTGAAGCCCGGCATGCCGGTCGTCGCCGCGGGCGGAGCGCTCATCGGAAAGATAAAAACGGTTGCGGGGACCCAGAGCGAAGTAGAGACGATATTTGATCCGGCCTGGCGGAGCGCGGTTGCGATCGGCGCCGGGCGCGTCAAAGCCCTCCTTTCCGGCGGCACCGCGCCCAGCTTGAGCTTGGTTCCGAAGAACTCCGGAGTGCTCGCGGGAGATGCGGTGACGAGCATCGCCTCGGACTTGCCGATGGACTTGCCGGTCGGCCAAGTGGCGTCAATCTCCGAAACTCCTTCCGGACTTTGGGCCAGCGCGCAAGCCGCGCTTCCGTGGGACCCGGGCAACCTGAATATGGTCTACGTCATTACGAATTTCCCTTAATCATGGCCGATCTCTGGAAAATATCCGCTTTCATAGTCATTCTCGCCGGCGCCGTTTTCATGAGCGCCGCCCGTCTTTTCAGTTTCGCCGGAATCGCGCCGAATCTCGTTCTGCTCGTCTTTTGCCTCTTCTTCTTCCGGACGGACTCCGGCCGGCATCTTAAATGGCCGGCGGCCTTGTTTCTCGCGGCGGTCTTTCTGGCTTTGAGCGCCGCGATCATTCGGTTTTGGCTGCCGTCCGCGGTAATTTTAAGCGCGACTCTCATCGGAATATATTTTTTCGCCCGCAATCTAACGGGTGAAGCGTTTTTGGACTTTCTGCTCGCGCTCCTTGCGGGCACGATTGTTTTTTACGGACTCTCCGCGCTTATCCTGGGCCGGCCGTTCCTGCCGCTTACGGCTCTCCTGGACCTGGTCTATACCGCGCTTTTGGGAACGATACTTTGGTGGCCGATGGGATGGTCTACCCGCCGAACATGAGAAAGAACGAGATAAATTTGGAGGACATCCTGACGGACCACGCCGCCGAGGAGGATTTTTTGGAGGTGCCGATCGGCGAGCGGGCCTTCCGGATAATGATGCTCCTCACGCTCATTCTTTCGGCCGTGGTCGTCTGGCAGATATTCAGCCTGGTTGTTTTGCAAGGAGCGTTCTACGACCACCGGGCGCTCGTCAACATGAGCGACCCGAATGTCCAGATCGCGCCGCGGGGGATAATTTTTGACCGCTTCGGCACGCCGCTTGTCCAAAACGTGGCGGCCTTCAACGTCTTCCTCACTCCGCGTTCGTTGCCGGCCGACCCGGCCGCGCGTCTCGCTGTTATTCAAAACGCCGCTGGCATTTTAGGCCTGGACGAGAATGCGGTACTCCAAAACTTGAGCGCCAAGGACTGGAGCTTGAGCGACCGGCTGCTCCTTAAGGCGGACGTGAGCCACGACGAGCTCGTGGCGCTCTCGGCCGCGAATTTGCCGGGCGTGGACGCGGAATCCGGCTTCAAGCGGGAGCCCGTCGTGCCCTTGGACTTCGCCCATGTACTGGGATATACCGGGCTCGTGAACGAGGCCGATTTGCAAAAAAATCCCGACCTCACGGTAGCCGACCAGGTTGGCCGGGCGGGATTGGAAAGCTATTACGACTCGTACTTGCGCGGCACGGACGGCGAAAAACTAATCCTCTCAAACGCGGCGGGCCAGGCTCAGACGGAGCGGACGCTCAATTTGCCGGAGGCGGGAGACAACCTCACGACCTACATTGACTCCGGTTTGCAGGAATATTTCTACAACGACCTCCAAGCCGACATAAATTATCTGGGCCGCAACGTGGGTTTGGGCATCGCCATGAATCCGCAAAACGGTCAGGTGCTCGCGCTTTTCAATATCCCGTCCTACGACCCGAACAATATTTCTGCGGCCCTGAAGTCGCCCTGGAATCCGCTCTTTGACCGGGCGGTCGCCGGGCTTTACAGCCCCGGTTCCACCATCAAGCCATTGGACGCCGTGGCGGCTCTCACGGAAGGAATATTGAACCCGGCGCATCAGATATTTTCGCCCGGATATCTGGACGTGCCGAACCCTTACGACCCGGCGCACCCCACGCGCTACATGGATTGGCAGTACCAGGGATGGGTGGACCTCTACTCGGCCCTCGCCAAATCAAGCGACGTTTACTTTTACGAGGTGGTCGGCGGCTTCGGCGACCAGCAGGGCCTGGGCATTACGCGCCTCAAGGCGTGGTGGCAGAAGTTCCTTTTGGATAAGCCCACCGGCATAGACCTGCCCGGCGAGGCGAGCGGATTTTTGCCTGACCCGGCCTGGATGAAAGAGGTCCAGCACCAAAACTGGCTTTTGGGCAATACCTTCAACGTCGCAATCGGCCAAGGCGACTTGACCGTCACTCCTTTGGAGCTCTTGAACTACATTTGCGCCATCGCGAACGGCGGGACGCTCTATGAACCGCGGGTAATGGAAAGCGTCACGGACGCCCAGGGGAATCCCGTCGTTTCCAGCCAGCCGAAAGTTTTGAGCGACCTTTCGTCCGAAATCGGCTCGCATTTGAAGGATGTCCAGCAAGGGATGCGCGACGGGGTGGCCAAGCCGTACGGCACGGCCTACATGCTCCACGACCTGCCAGTCCAAGCCGCCGCGAAGACCGGTTCGGCCCAGGTGAAGAACAACACCGAAACGAATGCCCTCTTCGTGGGGTACGCCCCGTACCAAAACCCGCAGATCGCCATCCTCATCCTTGTGGAAAACGCCAAGGAGGGGAGCTTGAACGTCGTGCCGGTGGCCAAGGACGTTTTTGCGTGGTACTATCAGAACAGAATGGCGCAGGGCGGCGCGGGGAGGACGAACGCGGCGACTTCCACCATATCAAACACAAATGGATAAACATTATTTGACGCAGGAAAGGTATGACGCCCTTGCGGCGGAGCTCCAGAAGCTCAACACGGAAGGCCGGCAAGCGGTGGCCAAAAGGCTGAAGTTCGCCAAAGAGCTGGGCGACCTTTCGGAGAACGCCGAATACGAGTCCGCCCGGGAAGAGAAGGCGGACCTGGAAAAGAAGATATCCAAGCTCCAGGCCCTGCTTCAGGACGTCGCCATCATCAAGGGAGCGGCCGGAAGCGATACGGTGAAGGTCGGTTCCAAAGTGAAACTGAAGAAAGGGGAGACGACCTTGGAATACACAATCGTCGGCTCAAACGAAGCAGACCCTTTGAAGGGGCTTATCTCCAATTCCTCGCCGCTCGGCCGGGGGATAATCGGCAAGAAAAGCGGCGAGACGGTGACCGTCCAGACGCCGAAAGGCGAGATGGCGTATCAGATAGTCGCAGTGGCGTAAGATGCTGGAAGACCTCATTAAAGACAGACGGCGCAAGCTGGACCGCTACGGCGAGGAAGCGGCCTACCCCGCGCGCGTTAAAAGAACCCTTACGATTGGCGAGGCCCTGAAAAACTTCGCGGCCTTGGCGCGCGCCAAGAAAAAAATATCCCTCGCCGGACGGATAGTGAGCCTGCGCGACCAGGGCAAGATAATCTTCGCCGACCTGCGGGACGGCAGTGGCCAGATCCAGGTTTTAATTAAGAAAGAAGAGACCAAGGACTTTGCCCGGTTGAGGCAGTCATTGGACGCCGGCGATTTTCTGAGCGCCACCGGCACTCTTATGAAGACCAAGCGGGGAGAAAAAAGCCTCGCCGCCAAAGAAGCGGCGCTTGCCGCGAAGGGGCTGCGGCCGGTGCCCAAGGAATGGTTCGGCCTGGAGAACGAGGAGGTCCGCCTGCGCAAACGCTATTTGGACGCTATTTTGAATCCAGAACTGCGGGAACTTTTCGCGAAAAAAAGCGCCTTTTGGCAGACCGTCCGCGGCAATCTTGCCGCCACCGGTTTTTTGGAAGTGGAGACGCCGGTGCTTGAAAACGTGCCGGGCGGCGCCGAGGCGGAACCCTTCGTCACGCACCACAAGGCGCTGGACCGCGATTTTTATCTGCGCATCTCGTTGGAGCTTCCCCTCAAAAAAATGCTCGTCGGCGGTTTTGAAAAGGTTTTTGAAATCGGCCGGATATTCCGGAACGAGGGGATAGACCGCGAACACCTGCAGGACTACACCCAAATGGAGGTCTACTGGGCTTACGCCGACTACAACGACATGATGGCCCTCACGGAAAAACTTTATAAAAACATCGTGAAGAGCGTTTCGGGTTCAATGAAGACCAAAAGCGGCGCCACGACGATTGATTGGAGCAAAAAGTGGCCGAAGTACGGATACTTCGAGCTTTTCAAAAAATATGCCGGGTTGGATCTCAAAAAAGTTTCGGTGGACGAGCTGAAAAAGAAGGCCAAAGAACTGAAGGTGGACTTTGAACCCCGGGCGGGCCGCGGGCGCCTAATCGACCTTATCTACAAAAAGACCGTGCGGCCGAAGCTCGTTCAACCCTGTTTTCTCGTGAACCCGCCGGTGGAGATAGAACCGCTCGCGAAGCGCGTGCCGGGAGAACCGGAAAAAGTGGAACGTTTCCAAATAATGGCGGCCGGCACCGAGCTTGGGAAAGGATTTTCGGAACTAAACGACCCGATAGACCAGCGGAAGCGGTTTGAGGACCAGGCGGCTTTGCGCGCCCAGGGCGACCAGGAAGCCCAGATGACGAGCGAGGATTTTTTGGAGGCCTTGGAATACGGCATGCCGCCGGCCGCCGGTTTCGGCATGTCGGAAAGGGTCTTCGCGGTCATTATGGACAAACCCATCCGGGAGACGGTATTCTTTCCGTTAATGCGGGAAGAGAAATAAGACCATGCTGGACATCAACCTTATAAGAGAAAAACCGGAGGCCGTTAAAGAAGGTATCGCGAAGAAGAACGCGGACCCGAAGCTCGTGGACAAGTTCCTGCGCTTGGATACCGATTGGCGGGCGAAGACGAAAATAATAGACGAGCTCAAGGGCGAGCAGAACCTGGTGAGCGACGAGCTCGCCAAGGAACAGAAAGCCGACCTCATCAGCAAGGCCCAGCTTTTAAAACAGCGCATCGGCGACATTGAATCCGAGCGCGAGACCATTGCCACGAAGCGCGACGAGCTCCTAATGCGTTTTCCGAATGTACCTTTCGCGGACGTTCCCGCCGGCAAGGATGAGAGCGAAAATAAGGTCCTGCGCGAGGTTGGCAAGAAACCGGAATTTTCCTTCAAACCTCTTGATTACCTCGCCTTGGGCGAAAAGCTCGGGATTATAGATACGAAAAAGGCGGCGGAGGTCGCCGGCTCGCGCTTCGGCTATCTTTTAGGCGACGCGGTTCTTTTGGAGTTCGCCCTGGTGGAACTCGCGATGAAGACGCTTATTAAAGAGGGCTTCACGCCCGTCGTGCCGCCGGATATGATCCGCGGCGAGGTTTATATGGGCATGGGCGCGCTTTCCGCGAAGGACAAAGAGGAGAGGTACTATTTGCCGAAGGACGAACTTTATCTCATTGGCAGCGCCGAGCACACCCTGGGCCCGCTCCACCTGAACGACGTTATTGCGGAAGAAGAGCTGCCGAAGCGCTACGTGGGATTTTCCGCCTGCTTCCGGCGCGAGGCCGGCTCGTACGGCAAGGATACGAAGGGGATACTCCGCGTCCACCAGTTTGATAAGGTGGAGATGTTCTCGTTCTCCAAACCGGAAAATTCGGAAAGCGAGCACCAAAAACTCCTCGGTTTTGAAGAGGCATTAATGCGCGAATTGGAACTGCCTTACCGGGTCATGGAAATATGCACCGGCGACATGGGCTGGGTCGGAGCGCGGCAATACGACATTGAGACCTGGATGCCGGGCCAGGACGCTTATCGGGAAACCCACTCCTGCTCCAATACGACCGACTTCCAGGCGCGGGGGATAAACGCCAAATACAAAACCAAGAACGGCAAAAAAGAATTTGTTCACACGCTGAACGCGACCGCCTTCGCCATCGGCCGGACGCTCATCGCCATTTTGGAAAATTACCAGACGCAGCAGGGGACGATCCGGGTGCCGAAAGCGCTCCAGGCATACGTCGGCAAAGAGGAGATCGGCTCTTAGTCCATGAGGATACTGCGCTGGATATTCTATCTCGCGCTTACGGCCGCCGTGGCATACGGCGGCTATCTTGTTTACATGAAGTGGGTCCAGGGCCAGCCGATATCCTCGCTGTGGCAAAAAGCGCAGGAGTACGCCTCCACGACCGCCGGTACGGTAAACTCGGTGACCAAAACGGTCGGCGCCGTCCAAAGCGGCGTTGCGAGCACTACGAACGCCATCACCTCCGTCAAGACTTCAATTGGCGACGTCTTGACCGGATTAGGCAATGCAATCCAGAACGCCGGGACGTTTCTCGCCGGAACGACCACGCCCGCCGCGGCGCCATCCGCCGTTTCCGCTTCTCCTGTTGCGGCGCCATCCGCTGCCCCCGCTGCTACCGTCGCTCCTGCCACAACGGCGGCCCAGCCCGCTACGGTCACGACGGCTGTGGGCGTGCCGCTCTATTTTTCCCTCACAAGCGGCGCTCTCTATTCCGTTTCTTGGGGCGATGGGACAACGAGTTCGGGCCATTTGAACCAGGGTACGGCGACGGTCGTTCGGCACTCCTGGTCGGCGGTTGGCAACTACACCGTGCAAGTGACGATAGACGGAAGCTCTTACGCTTTTCCCATTCGCGTTTATAATCAGTAGGTAATGCGTAACGGCTATCAGTCCGATTTTGACCCGCACCCGCGCCGCAGGCGACGCCTTTTTTGGCTCACTTTCGGGGCCGGCGTTCTCGTTATCGCAGCTGTCGGAGGCATCTTTTATGCCCTGCGCACCCTTACCTGGTTTAAGGTAGCGAATTTTGAAGTTACGGGGACCAGCGTACCAACATCCGATGTCGTGAGCGCTTTAAAAATTTCCCGGTCCGGCGGCAGGCTCGGCGCGCTCTTGGGTCCGGACAATACGCTCTTTTGGCAGCTAGCCGGCCAGCCGAACGTGGCTCTGCTTTTGCCGCTCATTGGCCACTTGAACGTCCAGCCGAACCTATTTTCACGGACGGTCAAAGTGAGCGCGACCGACCGGACGCTTTGGGCCATCGTTTGCGAATCGGGCGGAGCGAGCTGCTACGCCGTAGATCCCAGTGGCGTTGTCTTTTCGCGCGTTCCAGACACCGAGGGCGTGCTGATACTCAAAATAACCGATACGAATAACCGCAATCTTATTTTAGGCGAACCCTTCCTGCCTTCGGCGGACTGGCTCCAAAATTTCACGGCCGTTTTGAATGTCTTGAACACGAGCGGTTACCCGGTTGCGAGCGTAACACTGGACGATTTCGGAACGCGGCAGTGGCACGCGCTCCTCGCCTCCGGGATAACTATGGACTTCAGCTTTGACTTCGCGCCGGCGGACTTCCGCTCGGTCCTTTCTGAACTCAAGACCCAGGTCAACATTTTGAAGATAAAGGAAGTAGACTTCAGCGTCCCGCAGAGGATTTACTATAAGTAGCCCGACGGCATTCTGGTATAATAATTGAAATGAAAGGCAAACAAGGAGCGGAAAGCGGGTTCTCCCTGGTGGAGCTCCTCATTTATGTCGCCATCTTTTCCGTGACGGCGGTCTTTTTGGTGGCCATCCTCACGACCATCACCCGCATTCAAACCCGGCAGTCCGCCTTGAACGCGGCGAACAGCCAGCTCGCATTCGTAGGGAACGAAGTGACCCAGCTCGTTCACACTTCCAGTTTGGTGGACATGACGACGGGGGTGGCCACCTCCACCTTATACCTCCGCATGCCGCAACTGGCCTACGACCCGACCTTGGTCTATGCGTCCGGTACGACCATTTATCTGCAGCAGGGGACCAGCTCACCCGTCGCTTTGACGAATTCCAGCATCACGGTCAACAGTTTCCAGGTCACGAAGTACGAGAATTCGGGCGGCCCGGCAATCGTAGACCTCAATATGAGCATGACCTACAACGCTTCCAGTTCCTCGCCGATTACCCAGACCACCGACACGGCCATCGCCCGGGTCTTGGCCGCTTCGTTTGATTCTTCGGTCTATCCCACGGCGACGGGGACGCTCACCCTCGGCACTCAGGCGAGTCCCTGGTATGCGGGATATTTCAACAACAACGTGAATATCGGCGGCCAGTACGGCCAGGTCGCCCTCGGGACGAGCTTCTCCGGTTCCACCAACGTGCTTCTTAAAGTGAACGGGAACATCGGCTTCGGCGCGTCGGGCCAGGGAGTCATTCTTACCTCGCCGGGCGGTGCCTGTTTCCTGATAGGCATCTCCAATGCCGGAGCCATCACGACCTCGACCATTACCTGTCCGTAGAGCGGTTTTAAGGAATGGCCGGGCTTGTGCGCCCGGCTTTTTCGTTACATAATGCCGAAAAGCATCTTCCAAACTGAATAAGGAATTCAAAATCCGGAGGTTATTATGGATATAATTCTAGTCCTAACATTGGCGGTTCTTGCCGTGTTTTCCCGGCTCATCCCGATCGCGCCGAACTTCACGCCTATTATATCGGTGGCGCTCTTTGCCGGAGCTTACGTAAACGAAAAGCACCGCGGTTATGCCATTCTAATCCTTTTAGGCATGTTGCTTACGAGCGACGCCATCCTGGGATTTTACGACCGAGCCATGATGGCATTCGTCTACGGAGCAGTGCTCCTGGCTTATCCGCTCGGTTTCATGCTGAACGGCAAGGTGCGTCCCGGGAATATTCTCGGCTATTCGTTAGCCGGGGCGGTCATGTTCTTTATTATTACCAACCTCGGGGTCTGGTTGGTCGGAGGACTGTATCCTATGACATTCGCCGGTTTCACGGAATGCTTCGTTCTGGCGGTTCCTTTTTTCAGGAACACGCTGGCGGGGACGCTCTTCTACAGTACTGTCCTATTCGGGTTGTATGAGCTTTTGGCAATGATAGTTCAACCGAAAGCCAAGGCCGTTTAACCCCGCATGCACCATTCATCTACCAGCGCGAGCCATTCCCTCCGGCTCGCGTTTTTTTTACCCCCATTTTGACACCGCGCCCGATGAGAGGTAGTTTGGATAGAGAAAATTGAAAAAGGAGAAAAAGTGGGAAATAACATGGAAATACCAAAACCGGAAAGCATTGAAGAATATTTAAGCCCAGCCAACTTTACAGGGAAGCTGGTGCGCCTGCCAAAAGCGCTCAATCCTTTTGATGACCTCGGCGTCGTCATTTCCGCCAAGATACTTTGGGAGAATCCCGTCCTGAACGGGAAGTTCTTCCCGGCTTATTGGATGTTGAAACAAGCCAGGGAAGAAGGACGGCTCAAGAACGTCCATACGCTCGTTGAAGCAACGAGCGGAAACATGGCGATTGCCCTGTGCATTCTTGCCAGATATGCCGGTCTGCGCGTCATTGCCATCGTTCCGCCCAACATTGCGCCGGGCAAACTTCAGCTTCTGGAGTTTATCGGCGTACTGGTCCAGACTGCGGAGAACGGCATTGAAATGGCGAAGAAGATTGGGGAGCAGCCGGGATATTTGAACCTGTTCCAGTACGGAAACCAGGCCAATCCCGACGGCTATTACCATTTTTTGGCGCCGAATCTCTGGCACCAAACCGGCGGAAAAATGACGGTTCTCTCCATTGGCATGGGCACGACCGGAACCATCCAGGGCCTTTCCCGCTATCTGCGCGAGCAGCACGCCCGCACTCTCGTTTTGGGAGCCATCGTGAATCCTGGCGAAAGCATCGCCGGAGTTCGGACCGATGCCAAACTGAAAGAGATAGCCTTTAATTGGGGTCCTCTTGTGGACGACACGGAGCACGTCGGCATGGACGATGCCATGATGTCCAGCTTGAATCTTTCCCGATTTGGCATTCTCGGCGGTCCGAGCAGTGGATTTACGTTCCGGGCCCTCATTCAGTTTCTGGAGCGCCGGAAGCAAGAGGGGACGCTGGACGCTCTGCGTAACGCGGACGGCCAGGTTGAAGCGGTCTTTCTGTGCTTTGACCCGCCGCAACCGTATATGTCTGACTATCCGAAAATCAAGCGAGCCGCCTAGGCTCGCTTTTTTATTCCGTGCTATAATGCCCAAGCATGCGGAATGAAACCTTAAAGAATGTCATCACGGCCGCCGTGATACTCGTCGTGGCCGGGCTCGCCGTCTATTATTGGAGCGCCGCCCCGGCGGGCCAAGCGCCGGTCGCGGGCGGCACCGTTCCCGCCGTCGCGACGGGCACTATAAGCGAAAGCGGAACCGTGGCCGGCCAAAATTACACCGTGACCGCCTATTATCCAAAGCTTTCCGGTGTCTCCGCCGCCGATGCTTGGAATGCCTACGCCGCGACGCTCGTCCAGAGCCAGGTAAGCGATTTCAAGACGGCGGTTTCCCAGAACGACGTTTCGCTCCTGCCGCCCTCCATGAAAAGCCTCGCGAACACTTTCAATATAATCTATTCAATGGACGGCGTTTCCGCGGGTTACGCGAGTGCCATCTTCAACTCCGAAACCTACTTGATAGGCATGGCCCACCCGGCGCACCTCATGACGCCCCTTAATGTTGATCTCCGAACCGGCGCCATCATTCAACTGGCCGACCTCTTCGCCCCCGGCGCGGATTATGCCCAGAAGCTTTCCGACCTGACGACCGCCAGCCTTTTAAGTCAGATCCAAAGCGGCGCGTACGGTTCCACGCCGGATTTTCTTTCCCAAACCGGCGGTGCTTCGGCCGACCCGTCTAACTTCCAGGTCTTCGGTCTTTCGCCCCAGGGCCTCGTTATCCACTTCCAGGACTATCAGGTTGGGCCCGGCGCCGCTGGTCCCGCCCAAGTCGTCATCCCTTATAGCGGACTGAAGGACATCGCCGCTCCGGGCGGGTTCTTGGAGCAATAATGATGATAGAGTTCAATAAGGTCACGAAATTATCCCGAATCCTGGCCATTATCGTCATGGTCGGCTTGCCGTTCTGGGGATTCTATATCGGCTATGAGTACGGTCTGGTCCAGGTGCCGACCGCGCCAGTCGCCAGCTACGCGCTCACGAACGCCGCGCCTGTCATGTCGTATCAAACCGCTTCCGGCAGCATCGTTTACGCGCCCTTTGAGCCGAAAACATATTCCACGAGCTTCTACAGCAAAGGCGTCGGCCCGCTCTATTCATATTCTTTTTCCTATCCGCGCGATTTTGATCTGAGAACCCAGGATCCGGCCGGCGGATTCCTGGCGGCGGGCACTTCCCAGGTTTCGGTCGCGACGCCTCGGGATGCGTTCCAAGATCCGAAGTCCAACTTCGGGGAGGCGTATATGACGGTATCGGTCGCTTCAGGCGCGGCCGCCTTGGCCGATTGTTACAATATGCCGTCGGGAGCGCGCGGTAACGCGGCGGCCACATCCACCGTCACGGTGAACGGCCGGCAATTCGTCTCGTCGGCGACGACGGGGGTCGGCGCGGGACAAATCTACGACTCGCGGATCTATCGGACTATCTTTAATAATTTCTGCTTTGAAGCGGCGCTCACGGTCCATACGGGGAATATCGGAATGTATACACCGGGAACGGTCATCCAGTTTGACGAGAGTAAGGCCTTCGGTGTTTTGAACACCATTCTTGATTCGTTCAATATCTCAACGAGCACCGTTCAGTAAGTTCAGGAAAGCGCGGAGATAATCTCCGCGGTTTTTCTAACCAAACCGATGCGGGGGAAGACCGTTTTAAAGGCGGCATTATGCTCCTCCGCGCTTCTCGCCGCGCAAGCGTCTTCGGCGAATACCTGGTCATAACCGTATTCATAGGCGAAACGGGCGGTGGATTCTACGCCGATGTTCGTGGAAATGCCGCAAAGGACGATGGTCTGAATGCCGCGCCGGCGGAGTTCCAGATCCAGTTCCGTGCCGTAAAAAGCGCCCCACTGGCGTTTGGTAATGACGATATCTCCCGGCTTCGGCCCCATTTCGGGAACTAGCTCCGCCCAGTCCGGCTGACGAGCCCCCATTTGCATCGCGATATCCGCCTTCGGATGCAAAGCATCCTTGCCGTCTGGCGAAGGCGTGACGCGCACGAGAAAGACGGGCACGCCGGAGGTTCGGCACGCTTCGGCCAAGGCAGCGGCGTTCCTCACGACCTCCGCGGCCGCGTAAGGTTGCGTCGGCATGCCGACGATGCCCTTTTGTAGGTCGATGACCACGAGGGCGGTCCGGGACTTATCAACGGTTAAATTATCCATACCGGTATTATAATTTTAAATTATATTATAGAAAATGGGTCGGGAAATCCGGTTTTTGAAAATTTACTGGCGACATAACGACTTTAATGTTATTTTATTTAATATGCGTTTGATCTGTTTGAATCTTTGGGGTGGCAGGAGATACGAAGCGCTCAAAGGATTCCTGGAAAAGATGTCTGCCGAAACGGACATTTTTTGTTTTCAAGAAGTTTTCCAGTCCGAAAAAGTTTTTTTAGAAGGCAAAGAGGGCCGTCGGCTTGACCTAATAGAGAGGTTGGCAGAAATACTGCCCGCATTTGATTATTGTTACGCGCCGACGCACACCGCTAACAATAAATCAGCCGGTGCTGGCTCGGGCGTTACTATCGGCAACGCCATTTTCTATAGGAAAGATTTACGGCTTACGGAAAGCGGCGCTTTTTTCGCCGCCGGATCTCTTGGCGAGGCTGGAAGCATTGGAACAGATGAGGTTGGGCTATTACAATACGCAGTCTTTAAGACCGAAAGCGGCGCATTTACGGTCGGCAATTTCCACGGCATAGGGCTTTGGCCGAAGAATGATACGCCAGCAAGATTGGAGCAAGCGAAGAAAGTAGAAAAATTCTTCTCGGCAAGGAACGGTTCTAAATTGCTTTGCGGTGATTTTAATCTCAAACCCGAAACTGAAAGTATCGCTATATCCGGACGGGGAATGAAGAATTTAATAAACGATTTCGGCGTCAAACTGACGCGAAGCAAGATCAGTTTGGAAAAGTTCAAGGACCAACCAGAGAAGGATACCGTTTCCGATTACGCGTTCGTTTCGCCGGATATCCAGGTTAATTCTTTCGCCGTCCCTGATATTGAGGTGTCCGACCATTTGCCGCTCGTAATTAATTTTTCGCTGGGACAGCATCCTAACCAGGTGCATTAAAAAACGCCGGATCAGTGCGCTATGAAAATTTACGTTAAGGTTAAACCGAAGGCGAAGACCGAACGGTTCGCGCAAACGGATGAGACCCATTTTTCGGTTTCGGTAAAAGAACCGCCCGTTGAAGGGCGGGCGAACGAAGCCGTTATCAGGGCGCTCGCGGTTCACTTGGGCATCTCGCGCTCGCGCATCGCGCTTGTTTCGGGCGCCACCGTCCGCGAGAAGGTCTTTGAGGTGGATTAGCTGACCTTGAAGATATAGCCGATTGCGACGCCCACGCCGATGGCGACGCCGCCGAGGACAAGCATCTCCAACCCCTTCTTCCAAAAGTTCGTTTTGGTGAATTTTGCGTTCACGACCCCGAGGATGAAGAGCGTGATGGCGGAAAGGGCGATGGAGAGTATGAAACCTAGACTTTGGACGGCTAGGAGGTACGGGGCGAGGGGAACGAACCCGGCCACGGCGAAGGAGAGGAACATGATACCCCCGTCCTTGAACGAACGGCGGACCGAACCTTGGTCGCCTTCGGATAAATATTCAGCTCCGGAATGTTCCGACAGAAAGCTCCCGACGGCCATGGAAAAGGCCTCCACGAAAAGATAGATGATGCCGGTGCCGATAATGACACCGCGCGCCGCCCCGCCGGCCTCCAGTCCAGCGAGAAGCCCGACTGTAGAGACCAAACTATCCTCCACGCCGAAGGTGAAGCTCCGGATGTATGAAGCGAAAGATTGTCTTTGCTCTTCCGACATGGTGCTATTTTAGCATAATACAAAGCTCAAATCTCAAAGTACAAAATTGAAGTTAAAAAATGTAAAGCGACGCGGCTAGCAGGTTTTGAATTTTATTTTTGATTTTTGCATTTTGAACTATAATAGAGTTGATGTTTCTCAAGATTGGCCATCGGGGAGCGGCGGGATATGAACCGGAAAACACCCTGCGTTCTTTCCGCAGGGCGCTGGAACTCGGCGTGGATATGGTGGAACTGGACGTGCGCCGTACCAAGGACGGGCATCTCGTTGTCATGCACGACGAGACGGTGGACAGGACGACGAACGGCAGCGGCAAGGTGAGCGAAATGACGCTGGCGGAGATAATGGAATTGGACGCCGGCCGGGCGGAAAAAGTCCCGACCTTGGACGAGGCACTGGACATCGTGCATGGCAAGGTCAGCGTGGATATTGAGGTCAAAGACGCCGGGACCGGCCCGGCTATCGGACGGTTCTTAAAGGACAGGCTAGCGCGGGGCGCTAAGTCCGATGGCTTCGTCGTTTCATCATTTCTGCCGCGCGAACTCGCGATTGGGTGTTATCCTGACGTGCGGCGCGTTCTCCTCGTCAAGGAATGCGTGGAAGACGGCATTCAAGCGGCGGTCGCCTTGCGAGCGTGGGGAATTGGCCCCAAATCAGAATTAGCGGACGAAAATCTCGTTAAAGCGGCGCACGATGCCGGCTTGAAGGTCCTGCCCTGGACGGCCGATGATGCGCCTCTCATCGCGAAGTTGAAAAAACTCGGCGTGGACGGCGCCTTCAGTAATTTCCCAGACCGGTTATGAAAGTGATGAACGAAACTAAAAGCGCCGTCTTGAGCGATGACGTGCTGATCTTGAAGACGCTCGCGGAAAAGGCGAGCGGGCTCATAGACATAGACGAGCCGAAGGCCGCCTTCTTCAAGACCCGCTTCGGCGTCCACACGTTCGGCATGGGTCGGCCACTCGACTGCCTCATCCTGGACGATTTGGGCCGCGTGAAGCGCATCAAGGAAAATCTGGAGCCGAACAAGGCGTTTTTCTGGCCGCCGATATGGAACGGAGTGGTGGAACTCCCGGCCGGGAAGGTGGCCGAGACAAGAACGGAGGTCGGTGATAAAATAAACATCGTATGAATCCCGTTAGAAATAAAAAACTTGTGCAACACAAACAGCTCTTTTCAAACAAGATGGTCGGCTTTAAGATTATCAATAAAGAAGAAATAAATTTCTAACGGGATGAAAAAAGACATGACAATAACCATCATCGCGGCAGTTTTAGTAATCGTAGCGATAGTCGTCCTTTTGGTCTTGAACGGCCAAAAATCCGCTTCGCCGAAACAATCGGCGTCTTCGGCGAATTCCGCAACGACGGCGGACGGTCTGCAGGTGACCGATGTCACGGTCGGTACGGGCGCCGTGGCCGAGGCGGGGGATACGGTGACCGTTAACTATGTCGGCTCTTTCCCGAACGGCCAGGTTTTTGACGCTTCGGCGAATCACGGCTCAAGCGGTTTCACCTTCGTCCTCGGGGCGGGCGACGTCATCAAGGGCTGGGACGAGGGCGTCTTGGGCATGAAGGTGGGCGGGGAGCGTAAGCTCGTCGTGCCGCCATCATTGGGTTACGGCCCATCTGGCCTAGGTCCAATCCCGCCGAATGCGACGCTTGATTTTGATATCACACTTTTGAGCGTCCAGAAGTCCTCATAGTGCCGCTCCGCGCATCCCGCTCGGAGACCGCTCAAGAGCGCTAGCCCAAGCTTTAGTCTCCTCGCAGAATGCGCGGAGTGGCTAGTTTCTGCACTGCATATTCCGCTAGGAGGGTAAGACTTGGCCATCCGCCAAATGGCGGAGGCCCGGAGCGCCCGACTGGCGGGATATGCAGCGCAGAAATGTATGGAATATCCGGCGTCCAAAACAAACAAAAAACCCGCCCTGATATTATCAAGTGGGCGGGTTTCTTGCTTTTTATCTTTAGGCCTGCGGCATCGCGGCCGGCTTCTTGCCGGAGAAGAGGAAGGTGATCCCCCAGAGGCCGGAAATGCCGACCAAAATGTAGATGATGGCCGAGATTACCGAACCCACGCCGAAGATCGCGTCCACGACATTGAAGTTAAAGGCTCCCACTAAACCCCAGTTTATGGAACCGATAACCATCAAAAGCGTTGCGACCCATTTAAGCGATTGCATTTGATTGGTTTTTCTCTTTTCTTTCGGCCTTTTAACCATTATACCAAATTCCGCCTTGTTTTATGGCATAATGGTTATTAATCGCATGTCCATTTGGAATGGCCTAAAAAAAATAGGCCGCAAGGTTGGGCCGGGGATAATCACCGGCGCTTCGGATGACGACCCGTCCGGAATATTAACTTACCTCCAGTCGGGGTTTTTGTTCGGTTTTAAGACGCTTTGGCTCGCGCTTATTAATTTGCCGTTCATGATCTCCGTTCAAGAAATGTCGGCCCGCCTGGGTTACGCGACTGATAAGGGTTTGGCGCGCCTCATCAAAGAGAACTTCCGGCCCTGGGTGCTTTACCCCATTGCCGCCGCCTCGGTCATCGTCATTACGGTGAATATCGGCGCCGACCTCCTCGCCGTCGGTACGGTTTTGCAGGAGCTTTCCGGCCTGGCGACGGCCATTTGGCTTCCCATCACCGCGGCTCTCATACTGTTTTTTACCGTCGTCCTTTCCTATCCCAAGTTCGCCGCCGTCCTCAAGTGGCTCTCGCTTTCCCTTTTCTTCTACGTTGCCGTCGTTTTCGTCGTCCACATTGACTGGCTCGCGGCCTTGAAAGCGACGGTCTTGCCTTCCATCTCTTTCAACAAAGATTTCATCATGCTCTTCGCCGCCTTCTTCGGCACGACTGTTTCGCCCTACCTTTTCTTCTGGCAGGCGAGCGAGGAGACGGAGGACCGGGACGAGACGACGCGGGAGAGAAAGCTCAAGCGTTTCCTCGTGACCAAAAACGAGCTGAAGCATTTACGCCGCGATACCGTGATCGGCATGCTTTTTTCCGAAGTGACGACCTGGTTCATCGTCGTCGCGGCCGCCGGACTTTTCTTTATGGTCGGTCCCCAAATTATCACCGGCTTCTCGCAGGCCTCCGCGGTCTTAAAGCCGCTCCTCGGGCCATATGCCTTTCTGGCCTTCGCCCTCGGCATTATCGGGACGGGGCTTCTGGCCATCCCTGTCCTTTCGGGGAGCATCGGCTACATTTTGGCCGAGATATTCAACTTCAAAGAAGGGATGAACAAAACCTGGCGCAAGGCAAAGAGTTTTTACCTCGTCATCATCGCCGCGACCGCCGTGGGCCTTGCCATGAACCTGCTGGGGTTTGATCCGGTGCGTCTTCTTATCGTGACCGCCGTGCTCTATACCATCATCACGCCGCCCATCGTTTGGCTGATTATCAAGCTGGCGAACAAAAAAGAGGTTCTGGGAGAGCGAAGGAACACCCCCTTTGCCAATTTTTGGGCCTATTGCACGCTTTTCTTCTCGGTTTTCGTCGCGGCCGCGTATCTCATTGTGACTTTTTTGTGACGCCGGAGCGCGAAAGACCCGCCGTTTGATCGGGCGGGTCTTTTTAGGAAGGGAGGTTGTCTCTCTTTAGCTTAGCTTTATGCTGTTTTAGCGGGGTTCATGTTTGTGGGCGCCCTGATCCGGATGGTCGTGGATATCATCGCCACGGCATTCCGGCTCTCCGTATCGTTCAGCTGCGTCTCCGCGCTGCCGCGGTCCAAAGCGGTGCGGCCGCTACCGCCATTTTGGATGGCCCGGACCGTGATGACCGCGGTCGTAGGCGCCTGGTCGTTATCGGACGCGATAATGAATTTGGAAGCGGCCAGATTGGGGACGGTTTCGGAGTAGTCCAGCGTCTGCTCCATCGGCGACTCCGCAACGATGGGGCTGCGCCCGCTAGGCGGGGTGCTGGCAAAAGCGACTGCAGCGCCGGCGGTGGCGGATATTCCTAGAATAATCACTAATGGCCCTTTGATCTTGCGCGTCATCTTATCTTTCAATACGCTTGTCCGGCGGGGAAGGGTGCCTTACAATTTAAGCATCATGAAAATAGAACCTAAGCTCGCGACCGGTTTCCGGGATTACCTGCCGGATGAAGCGCGGACGCGGGAAAATATGCTCGGAAAGATAAAGGAACAGTTTGCACTGGCCGGTTTTGCGCCGCTTGAAACCCCGGGCTTGGAAAAGGAAGAGGTGCTCACGGGCGGCGATCCCAACTTTAAAAAACAGCTCTTCCGGGCGGGTCTGCCGGGGATGGCGGAAAAATTGGCCTTGCGGTTTGACCTCACGGTGCCTCTCGCGCGCGTCGTCGCCGCTTACGCGAGCGAGATGCAAAAGCCCTTCAAGCGCTATCAAATCGGCCAGGTGTGGCGGGGAGAACGGCCCCAGGCCGGCCGCTTCCGTGAGTTCATGCAGTGCGACGCGGATATCGTGGGCGCGCCGGGAGTTTTGGCCGATGCCGAGATCGTCAACCTCATCTACCGAGTGATGCAGGCCTTGGGTTTCCGCAACTTTTTGATCCGCCTGAACGACCGAAAGCTCTTGAACGGGCTCGCGGTCTACGCCGGTTTCCCTGTAAAAAAAATGCCCCAGGTCTTGCGGGCGATAGACAAGCTGGACAAGCTCGGCTGGGGCGAGGTTAAAAAGGAACTGGCGGACAAGAGCGGCGCGGCCCTCGGCCAGGCCTCCCTTGAGGCAATCAAGCGGTTTTTGGAAATAGAAAAGGACAACAAGGCCGCGACGCTCGCGGAGCTCAAAAAGCTCTTCGCCGGTTCGGACGAGGCCCAAAAAGGAGCGGACGAGCTTTTGGAGATAATGAAGGCGCTGAAGGCCCTGGGCGTGCCGGACAAGTTCTGGACGCTGGACCTTTCGGTCGCCCGCGGTTTGGACTATTACACCGGCGCGGTCTTTGAGACCGTTCTGCCGGAGGCGCTTTCCCTGGGCAGCGTGATGTCCGGCGGGCGCTATGACGGCTTGATTGGCCGCTTTGGCAGTGTTTCCATCCCCGCGACCGGGGTATCGGTCGGCTTGGACCGGCTTTTTGCCGCGATGAAGTCGCTCAACATGGCGGGGGACGGCGCGAGCGCCGGCGTTATGGTGCTGAACTTTGACGAGACCGCCACAGAGACCTGTCTTACGCTTTTATCCGACATTCGCGATACCGGCGTGCCGGCGGAGATATATCTCGGGGCGGAAAAGACCCTTAAGGGCCAGTTGGCTTACGCATTGAAGCGGAATTGCCCCATTGCCGTCATCATAGGCGGAGAGGAGATGAAAAAGAAAATGGCTCAGGTGAAGGACTTGCGCCGGCGGGACCAGAAGGCGGTGCCCATCGCCGAAGTGCCGGCCTACATCCAAGTCCTTCTCCAGCAATAGGAGACAATGTAACGGAGCTGAGCTCCGTTACATTCTGGGGATAAATCAAAACGGCGTTAATATCTCAATATCTCAATGAACCGGGAAGAAAAAACCGCCGCACTTCAAGCGCTCAAAAGCGAGCTTGCCGAGAACGTGTCCCTGCCGCTCCGCGAGGCGAACCTCGTTGTCGGCGAAGGGGACCCGGATACGGACGTAATGTTCATCGGCGAGGCGCCGGGATTTTATGAAGACAAACTCCAGAGGCCGTTCGTCGGCCGGGCCGGAAAGCTTTTAGACCGGCTCATAGAGGATAATGGCTGGAAGAGGAGTGACGTTTACATCACGAACATCGTGAAGCGCCGGCCGCCTGAGAATCGCGACCCGGAACCGGAGGAACTGGAGGCCTACCGGCCGTATCTGACGCGCGAGATAGAGATATTGAGCCCCAAGGTCATCGCGCCCCTCGGCCGATATTCAATGAACTATATATTGCCGCTTGCGAAGATATCCAATGACCACGGCCGGGTTTTTTGGTGGGGCGACCGGCTCGTCATCCCGCTGTATCATCCCGCCGCCGCGCTCCGTTCCACGAACGTCCTGCACGAGCTCGAGAAGGACTTTAAAAAGTTGAAGCTCCTGCCCGGCAAGTACGAGGGGTTCCTCGCCGACCGCCAGGCCAAGCAGAAGGCCAATCCTTCCGCCGATTTTGAAAAGAAGGAGCAGGAAAAGCTTTTCTAATATTTTTACCTCGCGAGGCGGGGTTCCACGAACTTTTGGTCAAAGATCTTCGTGAGCTCGGTCACCTGGAGCCAGAGGAAGCACCACGCCCAGACCGCGACAATGTAAAGGACGGGGATGGCGGGCATCAATATGCCAAAGAGGGCGAAGACGGTGGCGATGAGCTGGACGGCGGTGATTGCCAAGATGACCTGCCGGGAAGGCAGGAACTTCCACCAGCGTTCTTTGGTGTGGGCGACGTAGATAAGCATCTGGCCCGAGACGGTGAGCTTCAGAAAAAATATCGTCTGGATGACGCCCCAGCTCAAATGGAAGACGCCGGTCATGAGGAAGAAAAGGATGAGGCTGTTCCCAATGCCCGCCAGGCCGTAAAAACTGCTCAAGGCGAAACGGGCGGCGGGTCTCACCTTCGCCGGGCGGGAGAACTGCTCCACCCGGTCAAAGGCCAGCGAGACGGTGGGGATGTCGTTCAAGAGGGCGATCAATATGAGCTGGAGCGGCGTCAGGGGATAGGCGCGCGAGATGAAGCCAAGGACGACGACGGTGATAATGAGCCGGAAACTTTCGGACAGGCGGTAAAGGGAGTAGCTGTAAAGGCGGGCGAAGATTTTTCTGGCCTCAATAAGCGCGTCCCGGATGACCGAAATGCCCTGGGAAATAAGCACGATGTCGGCGGCGCCCTTCAGCGCATCCACGGCATTCTTGACCGCGATACCGACGTTCGCGGCCTTCAGGGCGCCCAGGTCGTTCACGCCGTCGCCGGTCATCGCGACGATGTAGCCCTGGGACTCCGCCAGCTTGGCCAGGTTGAACTTATCTTCGGGCAGGATTTCGGCAAAGGCCCCGATGCCGTTGAAATATGCCGGGTCCTTGGCGTTCCAATCAACGCCGGTGCGGGCCAGAGTCCGGCCTTGAAGGCCGAGCTCGTCCATGGACCGTTTGGCGATGGCGAGATTATCTCCGGTAAGCATTTTGACGCCCACGCCGTTCGCTTCCAAGAAATCAACGGTTTGCTTGGCATCCGCGTCCAGGGGGTCGGCGAGAAGAAGGAGCCCCGCGAGGCGCATGCCGCTTTCAACGGCGCTCCCGTCTTTCACGGCGACGCCAAGCGTCCGATAGCCGGAGTTCGCCGCGTCGCTTACGTGCGACTCATAAAAGGCGCGGGCATCGGCGGAGGCGCTTGTCAGGTTTTCTATGACCTGAGTGGCGCCGACCGAGACCAAAACTTCGCGTCCGCCCGTTGTCGCGAGAACCGTAGAGCGCTTGCGTTCCGAATCGGCCGGCGTGTAGGTTTTAATGTCAAAAAGCCGCCCCGCCGCCATAGTCGCCGCTTTTCTCGCCACGGCCTGGTCAATGGCGCTTTTACTGTCCTGGGGCGCCGCGAGCGAGGCGTAAAAAACAACATCCTCGGATGAAAATCCTGGAAGGGGCACGATCTTCACGACGCTTATCTGGTTCAAGGTTAAAGTGCCGGTCTTGTCCGTGAGAAGAAGGTTGACGTTCGCGAGGTCCTCCAAGGCGGAAAGGCGGCGCACAATGGCGTTGCGTTTCGCAAGCCCCAGCACGCCCAGGCTGATGATGAGCGTCATCACGGTCGGCAAGCTCACGGGAATGCCGGCGATGAGCAGGCTCAAATCCAAAATTAGAAAATCGCTCCAGGGAACGTGGTTCAGGAAAAAGAAAACTGAGACGACGATGACCCCGAGCAAGCTCACGGCCATCAGAAACTTGGAAATCATCAATATGTCACGCTCCAAAAGGCTGCGCCGCTTGACGTTATCAATGAGCGTGAGCGTTTTGCCGAAGCCGGTCTTAACTCCCGTGGCGATAACGGCGGCGCGGGCGAGGCCGGTCGTCACGAAGGCGCCGGAATACAATGAGTCGCCGATGCGTTTCTCCTTGGGCAAGGACTCGCCCGTGAGAACCGCCTCGTTCACGGTGAGGTTGGTGGCCTCGGAGATTGCGGCATCGGCGGGGATGAGGTCGCCCACCGCCACTTCCAAAAGGTCGCCCGGCACGACCTCGCGCGAAGGGATGAAGCGCCAAACGCCGTCGCGGCGGACCTTCACCTGGACGGTAAGGCTTTCCTTAAGCTTTTCTATCGCGTTGTCCGCTTTGCGTTCCTGCCAAAAGCTCACGGCGAAGTTGATGGCCAAAAGCAGAATAATGAAATAGAAATCAAATGTCTTGCCGGCCCAAAGCGAAAGGAGGGCGGCTCCGAGGAGCATGAGGGCGATGGGTGAGGCGAACCATTTGACGGTCTTCAGAAAAAAGCCCGGCCTTTTTTCCGGTATCTCGTTCGGGCCGTATATTTCAAATTGCCTCCGCGCCTCTTCTCCCGAAAGGCCATTTTGGTTCATTTGTCTTGATTATAATACCGCGCCGCTTATCTTGCTCATCGGGCGCTTGGGGATACGTTCGCCAAGCCCTACCCTCCTCGCAAGGTAAGCGGCGCTGTTTTCAGATTTAGGGTATATTAAAGAGCGTGAATATTCGGGAAAAATTGAACGCCGACCAATGGGCGGCTGTGGAAACGACCGAGGGGCCGGTTCTCGTGATCGCGGGGGCGGGTTCCGGCAAGACGCGCGTCATTGAATACCGCGTTCTTCATTTGATAGAAAAAGGAGTGAACCCGGATGAAATCCTTCTCCTCACGTTCACCAAAAAGGCGGCCCGGGAGATGCTAGAACGCGCCGCCTCCCACGACGGCCGGGCGGCCTATGTCCAGGGCGGCACCTTCCACTCCTTCGCTTACGGCATATTGCGCCGGCACGGCAAACGCATCGGCCTCTCAAGCCAGGCGACCGTTCTGGATGAAGGGGACGCCCAGGAGGCCATCGGCCGTTCGCTCACGCGCCTCGGTTTCGGCGGCAAGGGCGACGACCATTTTCCCAAAAAGGCGACGGTCGCGCGCATCTTGAGCGCCGCCCGGAACCGGGCAACATCCGTTGCGGACGTTTTGGAAGAGGAGTATCCGCATTTTTCGCAGTACGCCGGCAAGCTCCAGGCCGTGGGCGAAGAATACGCGCGGTACAAAAAGGAGTTCGGGTATCTGGACTACGACGATCTTCTGGTCATGACGGCCGAGCTTTTGCGCGACGAAGAGGCCCGGGCACTAATTGCCGGCAAGTACCGGTACATCATGGTGGACGAGTATCAGGACACGAACCCGGCCCAGGGCGAGATCACGGAGCTTTTGGGCCGCGCGCATCGGAACGTGATGGTCGTGGGGGACGACGCCCAGAGCATCTACCGCTTCCGCGGCGCTTCGCACGAGAACATCATGCGCTTCCCGGAAAAATTCTCCGGCTGCCGGGTCGTGAAGCTTGAGGAGAACTACCGGAGCGTCCAGCCGATATTGGACCTGGGGAACGCCATCCTCGCCGACATGCCGAAGAAGTTCGCTAAGATCTTGAGGGCGACGCGGGGCGGCGGTACCAAGCCGCGCCTCATCTATTTTGAGAATGCCGAAACGGAAGCGCATCATATCGTCGGCGAGGTTCTGGCCCGGAAGCAAAGCGGGGTCGGCTTGAAGGAACAGGCGGTCCTTTTCCGCTCGTCCTATATTTCCATCCCGCTCCAGGCGGCGCTTGCCCGCGCCGGAATACCTTTCCGCGTTTACGGCGGGCTCAAGTTTTACGAAATGGCCCACGTTAAAGACGTCCTGGCTTTTCTCCGGGTCGCCGTAAATCCCAAGGACGAGATCTCCTGGCACCGCGTCCTCACGCTCTTGCCGGGCGTCGGGGAGCGCACCGCCGCCGGCATCTATGCCGCGGTCTTCCAAAAAGGGGAGGGCACTTTCCGCGAAAAACTCCAGGGGGCGGACAAGGTTTCCGGCGACATGGTCCATCTTGTTTCAATATTGGACGAGGCGGCGGAAGACGCGCCCGGCAAATCTTTCCGTTTGATAATCAAGGGCTATCTGCCGTACCTGCGGGAAAAATTTGACGACTGGCCGATGCGCCTCGCCGATCTGGAAGTTTTAGCCGACATCGCGGAGGAGTACAAAAGCGCCCGCGAACTTTTAACCGACCTGGCTTTAGAGGCGCCGGAGCGGACCGAACGGGGAAGCGAGAATCAGGACGCGCTCACGCTTTCCACCATCCACTCCGCGAAGGGCTTGGAATGGCGGACGGTATTTTTGCTCGGACTGGAAGACGGCGTCATGCCATCCAAGATGGCGCGGAAGGACGAGGAGGTGGAAGAAGAGGAGCGCCTGCTCTACGTGGCCGTGACGCGCGCCAAGGACGAGCTTTCACTGCTCTTCCATCTGGAAGGCCGCGAAAGCGGCGCCCTGCCTTTCAACCGGCTTTCGCGGTTCCTCACGCCGCCCGAGATCGGCGCTTTCTTGAACCAGCAGGACCTTTCGGGCCTGGGTCTTGCCGAACGCATCCGCAAAGAGAACGAGGAAGACGGCCTCCAAACCGAGGATTTCGTGGATTACTGAAAAAGAAAATATTATCGTAAGTGCCGTAGTGTCGAGATAGAGAACTCACATCTTCTCATGTATCTCTGTTTGGTATACTTAAAAAGTGAGAAAATTCTTTTTCCCATTTTCTCGGAAATATCCCGGTTTAACCCAACACACGTGGCATCGGTTTGCCATTGTTATTTATTGGGTATTAATCATTCTTGCTCTGTATGGCATTTACCATGCATTTCAATCACCTGAAGCTAAAAATTGGTCAAACTGCTACATGGCACAAATCCAATTGAATCCCAATGCGTCATGGCAAGACAACAACACAGCATGTGCTGTGTTTCAGCCACACACGCAAGTTAACTTCATACTAGCTATAATTGGCACCATTGTTTTCAGTTATATTATCCAAGTGATTTACTATAAAGTAATGCTATACGTTGCCTTGGGTAAGAAAACTGCTTGAGTTTATCTTTCAATCTAACTCAAAATCGTTCGAATCTCGTCCACTCCTGTGCACGCGCGTGGAGTCTAAAAACAAAAAATCAGTTACCGGACGACTGTCGCGATAGATGATATGCCGTTTTTTTTGGGTGGTATAATTAATTATACCACCGGTTAATGCGCTCTTTATCTAGGTGATGGTGGAGATAAATGAGAAGGTTTTGTTATATAATCAAACCATGAAACAAAAAGAGGGATTTTCGCAGATTGCGGTGATTTTATTAGCGGTCGGGATAATAGCAATCGGCGGGGGATTGTATTTCGTCTTGAAAACGCCGCAAGCCAGTGCGCCGGAACAGGTCAGCCAGACAACGCAAAGCCCCGCTGCCGGGACGCCAGTCTACACGTACCAATCGATGCAACCCGGTCAGGGTGAACCGTACTCCAGCACAACTCTCGCGCTTGAGCCGGAACAGGCAGGAACATACGTGTTACCGATGTGTGGCGCCTCCATTACGGTTAAGCCCATCAACGAGGCGAGAACCATAAAGATAACCGAGAACAATAAGCAGGATCCATTCGGTTATACCGTTAGTATGGGCGCATACCCCGACGCATCCCCATCGGCACACTTCAGCTTTATCTGCAACATGGCAACGCAAACACATCCATTTGATAACATAGTGGATCTGATCAGTATGAACGGAGGGGCGCCGTTAGAAGTGAATCCGAAGGATTACGGTGTATTCGATAGCAGTACCCAAGAATTGATTTCGAAACTGTATCTCGGTACGGAAAAGCCATTACCTGCAGGACAGATAGAAATAGGGTTTCAAGAAAAAGATTGGATGTACGATATTGCATTTCCCAACGCGACACAGGCTACCAACCAGAATAGCTACGCTATTTCGGTTTCGCCGGTAAATTAAGTGAGACTCCATCTTACCTTCCGTATCTTATCCAGAGGGAAAGCATTCCGCATTCTGTACTAAGACGGGCATATGGAACTTTGGGAACAAAAAGATCAGTTATCCGTCCGGTCGGATAGATAACTGATCAGCCGATTTTTAGCTGGTGGGATACTTAAGTATCCCACCCTATCTTGGCGCCCTATCCATCCAGGTGGTCGCAGAAATAATGACGGTGAGGGGTTTGGTATAATCAACCCATGAAACAAAATTACGGCTATAACAAAGATTTTGCGGACAAAACCAACCCGCCAAACGAAAAGGAGATAAAAGAAAAAGAGGAGTGGCTCAACGAGCATGGCCAGCCCGATTTTGAATATCTGCAATCCCTCGCGGCGGACGGCAGCGAGGAAGCGTTAGAAAAGCTGAAATCTATCGCCGAGGACCTGGATGTGGATTACGATCCGAATGCTTCAACTGAAGAATTGATTGAGACGATAAGATCGGCCGTTGCGGACAACGAAGACGGAGGTTCCACCGCCACCACTTAGACCGGATGATATAACAGCTTGAGCTTCTCCAGTCCCCGGTGCACTTGCACGGCAATGGCGTTTTTTGACTGCCCGGTGAGAAGAGATATCTCCTTTAGAGAAAGATCTTGCATATATCGCATGCGCATCACCTTTTGATATTTTTCGGGCAAACACTTGATCAATAGGATCGCCGCCTTTCCGTCCAATATATTGAAGAGGCGCTCGGAACCGTTTGTGGCCGGCTCAAATCCTTTGGCCGCCAGCACATCAAGCGAGACCGTTTTATTTTTCCGGTATTCGTCCACGATAAGGTTGTTAAGGATGTGATAAAGAAAGGCCTTCATCACGTCTATTTTCCCGCCCTTCACAAGGTACTTCCACGTTTTCATAAAGGTGTCCTGGACCAGGTCCTCGCCGAGCGCGCGGTCGTGCGTTTTGAAAAAAGAGTATAGATTAAGCCCCCGCTCATAATCGTGGTGCGCTAAAGTCAGCGTCGCCTTTCTTTTAATTTCCTGCTTGGGGGTCATCATAATTTAAGCCGTGTGCGGCGTTCCTTTATTACAAAGCCATTACATGGCGTTTGTAATGATGAGGATATATCAATGTTCTGCCTTGCTAAATCGCTTCAAACCGGGTTCCGCTCCATTACATCAGCGTTACAAGAACGCCACGCCACGGCAGGAACATTAATATCTTAAGTGTATCACGTTATGGGAGATAACCAGCATTTTGCGTTTGTCCGGAAAATCATCTCAAGCTTGAAATGATTTAGATACCCCAGCGTCTTATTGATATGGAAACAACTAAAGAGGGCGTGGAGCAAACCGTGAAATCCATCGGGACCGATTTCGTGGAGCGATTTTGGCAAGAAAGCTGGGCGTACATCAAGACCGTGGTTGACGTCGTTCGCGAACCGATTTTGATTCTCAATAAAGATCTCCGCGTTATGGCGGCCAACGACTCATTCTATCGGACATTCCAAGTGGAACCGAAAGACACCGAGAAAAATATAGTTTACAACCTTGGAAATGGCCAATGGAACATTCCCGCCCTGCGTAAATTGCTTGAGGATATCCTCCCCAAGAACACCTTTTTCAAAGGGTTTGAGGTTACTCACGAGTTTCCTGTCATCGGACGCAAGGTGATGATTTTAAACGCCCGCCAGATACATTTTCGAGCAGACTCCGCTTTTCAACCGATAATACTTCTGGCTATGGAAGACGTCACGGAAATGATGATGGTCGCTGAAACTCTCGCCAGCCATACGAATCAAATTGAAACCAGATTCACGGAGCAGGCGCAAAAACTTAAAACACACATAGAAAAATTGGAGCAAGAGATCAACGAACTTAAAAATAGGCCGTGAGAGCATTTGTAACGCCCGCACCCGGGGAACGGCATCTGGGTAAGAGAGAAAAACCCCAAAAGAAAGGTCCTGCATTAACTAACGAACAATAAATAAATCAAACAAAAATGAAAAATCTTAATAAGAAATCTATAGTATTAGCCGTTTCCTTCGCACTCGCCGTATTCGGCCTCGTCGGGCCGGTCACGACATTTGCGGCAGGTCCGGCGGCAGTCAATCTTGGAACAGCCGGTAATTTCACAATCCTGTCAAAGTCGGGGATTACTGATGTCCCTACATCCGCTATCACTGGGAATATTGGAACTAGTCCAATTACGGGTGCTGCAATCGGGGTAACGTGCGCAGAAGTGAGTGGAACAATATACTCAGTCGATGCGACTGGCCCTGCTCCGTGCAGTGTCATTAACCCCACCCTACTGGGTACGGCTGTATCAGACATGCAAACCGCATACACCGACGCCGCGGGGCGTGCGCCAACGTCCGCTACGACCACTGATATAGGTGGAGGAACGCTAAGCGGCTTGACTCTTGCACCCGGCGTTTATAAGTGGGGGACTAGTGTTACCATCCCGACAAATCTCACTCTATCGGGCAGCGCAACCGACGTTTGGATTTTCCAGATAGCCGGGACTTTAAACATTGCCAACGGCATGAGCATTGTTTTAAGCGGCAGCGCGTTGCCGCAGAATATTTTCTGGCAAGTTTCCGGTGCCGTGACCCTTGGAGCAAGTTCGCACTTTGAGGGGAATATATTAACTGCAACTAATATTGCAATGGCAACCGGTGCATCGATAAACGGCAGATTATTGGCACAAACAGCTGTTACATTACAATCAAATACCGTTACGGCTCCGACTGCTCCAGCCCCCGCGACCTATACCATCACGGTGACCCAGGGAGCTAACGGCACCATCACTCCAAGTACTCAGACTGGGATTGCGAGCGGCGCAGGCGGCGGTGATTTTACCATCACTCCGAATTCTGGCTATCAAATCGCCAATGTCGTGGTGGATGGAACTTCAGTTGGTGTGAGGAGTAGCTATGCTTTCACTAATGTCACGGCCAATCACACGATTACCGCGAGCTTTTCACCGATTTCAGTTCCCGCAACCTATACCATCACGGTAACCCAGGGAGCTAACGGCACCATTACCCCTACAAGCACCCAAACGGGAATTATAAGCGGCGGCAGTGCACTCTTCACCATCGCTCCGAATACCGGCTATCGAATCGCCAGTGTTCTGGTGGATGGCACTTCAACTGGTGCGCAAGCCAGCTATGCCTTTACCAACATAACGGCCAATCACACCATCACCGCGGTCTTTGCAGCGACACCGTGCTCTGTCGGCCCCGGTTCGCCGCTCCTCGTTGATGTGACGCAAAACATCAGTAATGACGTAGACTCCGGCAATCATGGAAACTGGGCGCTTGATGATTATGCGCGGCACATCCAAGTATGGCTGGATAGCGGCTCAACTTATTGCGCTCAAGTGGATTATAACGGTGCTTTTCACGCGCCGGCCGGCGTATTAAGCCCGCAAAACGGCCAGCCAATCAATGAAAACATAGACGGCACGATGATCGGCGGATATCGCGCGTCAATCGTTGGAACGCTCCTCGCTTCTTCAACCATACCGACCACCGTTGATTATCAAGGGGTTATATCCACGGGAGTCGTTCCCGGATACGTTTCTTGGCTGGCCGCGACCTTTACCCCGGGGTACAACTTCAATTACCTGAATAGCGGCAACGATTGGTCGTGGACGTACGCCACTCTTCATAACGGTACCTGGACAAACGCTGGGACCGGAAGCACCGGTGACATCGTTGACGCTCCAGTGATCTCTGAATTTACGGCCACGCCGTCAACTTTCGTCAGCGGCGCAAATCCCACGGTCATCTTAGCGTGGCAGGTCGCCAGCTCTACTGCTTTGAGCATAGACAATGGTGTCGGCATCGTAACCGGAACGTCAACAACCGCATCGCCGACCAGCACGACAACCTACACTCTCACTGCATCTAACCTCGGTTATGCGACCACAACGCAAACGGTGACGGTGACGGTCACGGCCGTTGCCCCAGTCATCACTAGCGGCGGTGGAGGCGGAGGAGGGGGTGGTGGTGGAGGTGGCGCATGGTGGTATGTCAC
>VFSW01001161.1_pt1 | contig 39687 bp, 16 predicted proteins | sample 5358111 | NCBI WGS metagenome assembly VFSW01 (sample SAMN11554181, study PRJNA540505) | mine drainage metagenome | isolation source: sediment from site ElyBrook_90M | place: USA: Ely Copper Mine, Vershire, VT | collected 2017
AAACAACACTCGCTGGTGTCGTATTCCCAAAGAGTCTTCGGGTGTTTTCAACGCTCAATGCGTCATTAGTCGATTTTGATCGCCACACGTTTCCAGAGACATTGAAGACTCTCGCAATTAGAGGAAGCCTTCACGTTCGTATCACTGAATTACCTTTCGGTCTGAAACATTTAAAGATTGGATATATTGCTTTCGTCGCTCTGCCTCGACTTCCCAAACATTTACAGTCACTGAAAATTCACTTTTGTTGGCCAGAACTAGAAGCACTACCTGAATTACCTGACAGTTTGGAGCATTTTGAGTATCAAACACCCATGACTCTTTTGAATGTCAAATTGCCTTTGAATTTGAAATACTGTTCTGGTCCTAATGTTGGAATCATTCATGATCGATTGGTTGCCATGGGAATGACAAAAATAACATATAGATGTTACAAGAAAATTCCACAATAAAAAGAATAGATTTCTTTTGGTGAATTGTCATAACTCAAAATTCTTCATGGCCTCTTCTATCCCTTTTGACCTTTTTGTGCTTTTTGCACAGTTTGGAGGTAATTCATTGGCCTTTCATCTGGCTCAAACTTGCCGAGGTGTTAAACGGCGCCTGGATCAACGATATGAAGTCAAAAGGATGATGAAATTGTCCAAGATAGTGAATCGTTATAATCATCGAAATCCTGCTGTTTTTGGAAAATTCATATCGGTTTGTGTAAACCGCTGCAACAAGATGGCTTATCTTCCTGCTTCTGTTAGAATTCTTTTTGTACCTTCCTTTCGATCGTTAAAACGTTTGGTAATTCCGCCCAACATTGAAGAGCTTCGAATAACTCGTTATTCTTATGGTATTATACGAGACGTAAGTTCTCTTTACAACATACGATCATTGAAGTTAGCTGATCAAATTCACATGAGTATTCATAGATTTAAATGGCCTCCCAATTTGGAAACGATTCAATTACGTGTTAGTCATCTCGATACACTCCGCCGTATAGTTTTCCCAAAGACTCTACGAAAATGTACTCTCATGGGTCATTTTATGGATTTTGATGATCGTACATTTCCAGCCACATTGGAGACTCTGGAAGTCGAATTCGGTGTGGATGATTCGACTGATATGCCTGCTGGCTTGAGAAATTTGAAGATTATAATACCGACACGCAGACCATTACCCCGACTCCCTAAAAATTTGTGGTCTCTCGAGATTGTAGATGCTTTCAAAAACCCTCCGTCACTTCCCGAGTTACCCGATAGTTTGGAACGTTTGGAGATATCCACTCATTCTCTTGTCGACGTCAAATTGCCTTTGAATTTGAAATACTGTTCGGGTTCTAACGTTGGGATGGTTCATAATGAGTTGATTGCCATGGGAATGACAAAAATAACTGAGACATGTTACGAGAAAATTCCGCAATGAATATAGTTCTTTTGACAAAATTTCACTATTCAAAATTCATCATGGCCTCCACCATCCCTTTTGACCTTTTTGTGTCCTTTGCGGAGTTTGGAGGCGATTCATTGGCCTATCATCTGGCTCAAACTTGCCGAGGCGTTAAATGGCGCCTGGATCAAAGATATGAAATCAAAAGGATGATGAAATTATCAAAGATTTTGAGCAGTAACAATGAACGAAATCCTGCAGTATTTGGTAAATTCATATCGGTTGACGTTGACACATTGCGAAAGACGATCCCTTCTTCGGTCAAGATTTTGTATTTTCCCTTTTTTCAGTTCACCCCTCTGGTGATTCCTACTTCAATTGAACAACTTGATATCATTTTATCTTCTTACGAGTCAATTGTAGACGTTAATTCTCTTGTGGCCTTACGAAAATTGACAATTTTTGGTGAGTATCATTCGACAATTCAGAACCTCGAATGGCCACCCAATCTTGAAGTGATTGAGTTGGATGGTGGTATTGAAACAACACTCACTGGTGTCATATTCCCAAAATCTCTCCGGGTGTTTTCAACGATCCGTGCGTCATGGGTCTATTTTGATCACCAGACGTTCCCAGAGACATTGGAGACTCTCAAAGTTAAAGGGAGCTTAGACCAACGTATCACTGAGTTACCTGCTGGTTTGAAACATCTGAATATTGGCTTTTGTGACGTCGGCCAGCTTCGACTTCCTCAACATTTACTGTCACTGAAGATCGACCATTGTATTTCCGAACCAGAAATACTTCATGGATTACCCGACAGTTTGGAGCATCTTGAGTGTCCGTCACGCCTTTTGAATTTCAAATTGCCTTTGAATTTGAAATACTGTTCGGGTTCTTATGTGGGAATCATCCACGACCGACTGATTGCCATGGGAATGACAAAAATAACTGATACATGTTACGAGAAAATGCCACAATAAAAAGAATATATCTCCTTTGGTGAATTGTCATAACTCAAAATTCATCATGGCCTCTTCTATCCCTTTTGACCTTTTTGTGTCCTTTGCGGAGTTTGGAGGTGATTCATTGGCCTATCATCTGGCTCAAACTTGCCGAGGCGTTAAATGGCGCCTGGATCAACGATATGAAGTCAAAAGGCAGATGAATCTGTCCAAGATAGTGAATTGTCACAATCATCGAAATCCTGCGGTATTTGGAAAATTCATATCGGTTCGTGTCAACGACTTGAAAAAGTCGATCCCTTCTTCGGTCAAGATTTTGTCTTTCCCGCTTCATCAGTCAAATCCTCTGGTGATTCCTACTTTAATTGAACAACTTTATATCAATGTCTCCTCTTATGCTTCAATTGTAGACGTCAGTTCTCTTCGTACATTACGAAAATTGACAATTTTTGGTGATGATCATACTCCCATTCAGAACCTCAAATGGCCGCCCAATCTGGAAGTGATAGAGTTGGGCGATTATATTGAAACAACACTCGCTGGTGTCGTATTCCCAAAGAGTCTTCGGGTGTTTTCAACGCTCAATGCGTCATTAGTCGATTTTGATCGCCACACGTTTCCAGAGACATTGAAGACTCTCGCAATTAGAGGAAGCCTTCACGTTCGTATCACTGAATTACCTTTCGGTCTGAAACATTTAAAGATTGGATATATTGCTTTCGTCGCTCTGCCTCGACTTCCCAAACATTTACAGTCACTGAAAATTCACTTTTGTTGGCCAGAACTAGAAGCACTACCTGAATTACCTGACAGTTTGGAGCATTTTGAGTATCAAACACCCATGACTCTTTTGAATGTCAAATTGCCTTTGAATTTGAAATACTGTTCTGGTCCTAATGTTGGAATCATTCATGATCGATTGGTTGCCATGGGAATGACAAAAATAACATATAGATGTTACAAGAAAATTCCACAATAAAAAGAATAGATTTCTTTTGGTGAATTGTCATAACTCAAAATTCTTCATGGCCTCTTCTATCCCTTTTGACCTTTTTGTGCTTTTTGCACAGTTTGGAGGTAATTCATTGGCCTTTCATCTGGCTCAAACTTGCCGAGGTGTTAAACGGCGCCTGGATCAACGATATGAAGTCAAAAGGATGATGAAATTGTCCAAGATAGTGAATCGTTATAATCATCGAAATCCTGCTGTTTTTGGAAAATTCATATCGGTTTGTGTAAACCGCTGCAACAAGATGGCTTATCTTCCTGCTTCTGTTAGAATTCTTTTTGTACCTTCCTTTCGATCGTTAAAACGTTTGGTAATTCCGCCCAACATTGAAGAGCTTCGAATAACTCGTTATTCTTATGGTATTATACGAGACGTAAGTTCTCTTTACAACATACGATCATTGAAGTTAGCTGATCAAATTCACATGAGTATTCATAGATTTAAATGGCCTCCCAATTTGGAAACGATTCAATTACGTGTTAGTCATCTCGATACACTCCGCCGTATAGTTTTCCCAAAGACTCTACGAAAATGTACTCTCATGGGTCATTTTATGGATTTTGATGATCGTACATTTCCAGCCACATTGGAGACTCTGGAAGTCGAATTCGGTGTGGATGATTCGACTGATATGCCTGCTGGCTTGAGAAATTTGAAGATTATAATACCGACACGCAGACCATTACCCCGACTCCCTAAAAATTTGTGGTCTCTCGAGATTGTAGATGCTTTCAAAAACCCTCCGTCACTTCCCGAGTTACCCGATAGTTTGGAACGTTTGGAGATATCCACTCATTCTCTTGTCGACGTCAAATTGCCTTTGAATTTGAAATACTGTTCGGGTTCTAACGTTGGGATGGTTCATAATGAGTTGATTGCCATGGGAATGACAAAAATAACTGAGACATGTTACGAGAAAATTCCGCAATGAATATAGTTCTTTTGACAAAATTTCACTATTCAAAATTCATCATGGCCTCCACCATCCCTTTTGACCTTTTTGTGTCCTTTGCGGAGTTTGGAGGCGATTCATTGGCCTATCATCTGGCTCAAACTTGCCGAGGCGTTAAATGGCGCCTGGATCAACGATATGAAATCAAACGAACTATGACATGGTCACGTATATTGAATCGATACACCAATCGTCGCGCGGTCTTTGGCAAAATCATCTCTGTTTATGTCTATAGTTTGAGCAAACCGTCATTTCTCCCATCTTCTGTCAAAAATTTATATGTCCGTTTTCTTCGAAAACGTGTGGTACTTCCTCCCCAAATCGAACATCTTCACATCAGACTCACTCCTTACAAATTAATCAAAAATGTTGCTTCTCTCAATTCACTTCGAGAATTGACCATATCTGACATCACTCATGAAGCTTTACATCATCTCAAATGGCCGCCCAATCTCGAAAAGATTACATCAGGCTCGAGCACACTCACCGGTGTTGTATTCCCAAAAACTCTTCGGGTGTGTCAAATTACCAGCGGAGGGACCTTAAATTTTGATCGTCATACCTTCCCAGATACTTTGGATACACTTGAGACGGAGGGAAGCTTGGATGGTGAAATTACCGAGTTACCATCCGGTTTGAGACACCTGAAGATTGGTTGGGTTTTCTCCCATGCTCTACCCCCTTTTCCGAAAAATTTAAAGTCACTCGAAATCGGTGGATGCTGGAAAGACCCAGAACCACTACCCGAATTACCCAATGGTTTGGAACATTTGGTTTTGAAGGGATTTCACAATCTATTTGATGTGAATTTACCTGTGAATTTGAAATACTGTTCAAGTCGTAATGTGGCAAGGGTGCATGATCGATTGATTGCCATGGGTATGATCAAAAAAACAGACATTTGTTATGTAAAAATTGTATAGTAAAGTGTCTTATTGTTCATATGGCCCATCAAATGCCCTTTGATATATTGGTCACTTTTGCACAAGCTGGAGACGATAAATTAGCATTGAACCTCGCCCTCACTTGTCGCATGATGAAACGCCTCATTGATGAACGTTATGAAAACAAGAATATGGTGTGCTCTCTCAAACATCGCTCTTATGTTTCTTTCTGAAATCATTAAACCCTAAATTTCATCTTCAATGGGGAAAGGAACAAACAGGGCAAAAAGATAATAGATCATGCAAATTTCCGGTATTCCAGAACTCCCGCGAACGTAGAAGAAGACCAGCGCCATACATGACAAGACACCCACGAGAAATGCTATCTGGATTCCACGACGACAACATCCGCCTTCAAGGCCGTTGATGGCAATGGAGTATCTTCCAGCGAAAAAAGCCGAAAAACACAAAAGAATACATTGATAGATCGCACCCAAGGTAAACCAGATATCCCATGCATATTGCTGGCATAAGAAGATCCAAGCGGGAATAAAGACGACAGGTGTCAAAAACAACAAAAAAATCAAGAGTCGCATCGGACGAATGAATGTCTGATAGGTTAAAAACTCACAAAACGATAAAACCGTTTTCCAATGAATCACATATTACCAAAAGGCCAATATGCCATCCCTTTATGTAATGAACTCCAATTCCACCGTCTGAGGACGACCACAGAGCCAGTTTTTTGGCTTATTCCTGGTCAAAAACAAAAATGGGGAGTGTATCATGTCTTTGAGGACGAAAACAACACAGTTCGTTTGGGAGAAAGAATTGCATCCATGCCACCGGGTTTGAAATTAATGAATGCTTTTGTTTCATGCAGCGGTGGCTTTTATGGATACTTATGTATTGAGGATTGTATGGTTGGGTCACCCCGCCAACGCTGGCAAAGGGTTCATTCATACAACATCTCTTGTGCGATTTTTTCCAAGGCTGCTACGGCATACAACACCCTCCAAGAATTCGGACTTTTTGGAACCTTGAGAAAAATCTATTTCACTCCTCTCAACTCCAAAAGTTGTCCTGTCATCAAATGCATACCCCCTCGATTAGATCACTATTCTTTTTTTTATTTTAACCGTGATGATCTCGCCAACTTGGGACATTATTTTTGGGACCATGGTGCTCAAAAATACATCAAGGTCCCACACATATATACTGATATTCCTCATCGTGTGGTCTACATGGGAGAAGACGAAATGTTGGTATGCACTAGCGAAGCAGATCAGACCTGGAACCGTCTGTTGTTGGATCAAGCCCTTTTCTTGCGCGCCTTTGAGATCTCTGAGAACATTGAATTGCTTATGGAACGCCTATTGTGCCACATTTTGACCAAATATTTATCTGGTTCTCTAGTTTATCATGAAGCATTGGTCGATTCACAGCAGCCTTGTGTGACACTGGTTCGACGACATATAGCCAAAAAAATTGATTTTGAGGTGCCCTATGATTTTCCAGAGGACCAAGGGGAGCACCTGGAGTATTATGATGTATGGGATCCCTTTTCACCTGCTCCCGGTTTTCCGATTTTTTACTTGTGCCGGGATGACCCCGGACGCACGGGTGTATATGATATGGATTTGGTCACCCAGCGCCTTGTGCGCCACCCCTCCATGTTAGATGGCCAAAATATTCAATATCATATGGTGGTAAACCCGGACTCACCCGACTATGTGTGGATCTGTTTAAACGACCGCCCGGTGGGGTCTTTTGATCAATGGTGGAGCTTTATACCCCAGGGGTGTGAATTTGCTCTACCGACCTTCCAAAAGCTTGAAGACTTTGAAAAACACTGGGTGCCCTCACTGAGACGTATGGCTGTCGACCACCAAAAAAATCAATAAAATAAAGAGAAATGAGTCATCCATTAAATAGATACCGCTATTTGTTTAATCCAGAAGATTTACCGACGGAATTGTTAGAGGGGGTGGACTTGAAAGAGATTCTCAACAACATGACGATCGAACCAGTCCCTGTCTTACAGGCCTTGTTAATGCGATCTCCACCCACTGTAAATAATCTCCAAACTTGTCGGGATGTAATTACAGGCAAGAAGCCTGATGAGAAAGAGATGGCATTAGGAGCTAAACTTGCTTTTCTGGGTTATGCGATGCCGTATTATTTGAAAGCCATGTCAAAGCAATTTCATTTGAGAAATTCCACTTTTTCTCGTTTTACAGGGTCCTATGTCTCAGAGGCTTCTTTTATTGCTTCGGAAAATATGGATGACATATTGTCGGGAAAAGTCAAAGAAATATTGATGCCCGATTATGCTCAATTGGCTGGGTACTATATCAGAACCCCTGTTCGCATCTGGGACCCCAAGGGCACACGAATCTATCAAATTCCCAAATTTGAAAAACGAGCAGAACTGGTTGATTTTCATATTGTTGGGGCGGTCAGTGTATTTGTATTTCGGAAACATCTCAAGATCGGTTATGAATGTTATGTGTTATTTCGAGGAACTTCAAATGAATTCAATGGTATACCTCAATACGGTCGACGCATGAGAGCCACCCAATTGTATAATATTCCTCGTTATGATCCAATTACGAAACAAAATCATCCAGAGGGCAGTGAAACCATCCCTTTATTTTTTCCTCTTTATGGAGAAATGGTTAACGATGTTTTTCCCCATATCATTCAATGCTTGAAATGGTTACAAGCAGATCACAGTAATTGTAAGCGTATTGTTGCCGCAGGACATTCACAAGGCGGAGCTCTCGTTCTATTATTTTGCTATACATTAAAGCTCGCTGAAGAGACATTGTGGAACAAAACCTTTTTCCGTGGATACGCGACGCCCATGTGCGCAAACCAACCCGCCATTCAGCAAATCGAACAATGGTTAATTGATTCCAAAACCCGAGACAAATATATGGAAGTTGTGAACACAGATGATTTTGTAAACATCCAATATCAACTTGGTGGTCGTGCAGGCATCGAGAAGGCTCTACATAAAGGGACTTGGTCTTTCGTGAGTTGGATTGTTGAGCACTACTTGGCCAATCTGAAGGCATCTAATGTATCATCCAAAGATAAAGTCGAACAACTCATAGAAATCGTTCTCACCCATCCAGAAATTGCCGCAGCTTCATTTTTACACGGCGCATTGGAATCCCAAATAGAAACGGTATCTGAAAACAAACGGGCACCAGTGAGACTGGGAAATCGATTTCACGAAGTCAAACACTGGCAAAGTAACAAACTCATAGATCTATTTCATGGTACACTCAAGCTCATTTTTTGTCGACGAAACATTGACTGGAATGCTGAATACCTGGGTAGATCACATGGTCATTATGTAGATATCAATATGAACATGTTATGGCCGGGCCTGCGAACTTCTGAAGACAAATTCTATCGTGAATATGCTGAACACGGATTGAATGTCAATAACAACCTCGTGATTATTCCCATGTTTCCACGACGAGATTTACCTCGCGCCCACGAGTTGCTAAAAACGTATGAAGCCTATCATGACATGAGTGTGAAGACTCATGATGCAATCTAGAAAAAAACAAAATTTTATCATTCAATAAAATGCCTCGCACTTCTTCTGACAAAAAATCTCGGTCCAAAGTCACAGAACTAGAACGTCAAAAGCGAGAAGCAGATTTGATTCGCCAAGAATCGTTGAAAAAGGTTCAACAGTTATCGGTTGAGTATGATCAACAACTGAAAGAATTACATCAGCAACATGAGAAAGATATTCAGTTACTCACTCATCAACACCAGCTACATATTACTTCTATCAAACAGACCTATGACGGCAAGATCCAAAAATTACTCGATGACCAAAAAGTACGAGAGGCCCAAGAGCGGAAAAACTCACAAAATCTGGAGCAAACGGAAAAAGCTATTTCCGAACAAAATACCCGATTACAGACTCAAATTAAAGAAATTCAATCCGAAATGACGGGTCAATTGGAGCTTTTGAGTCGTCAGTACCAAGAGAAAATCAATCAGCTGGCAATCGCCAAGGAACAATTACAGGCCTCTGAACAGGCCCGACAGGCCTCGGCACAGAAATTAACAGAATTTGCGGTGACTGCCCGTGATCTCAATGAAACCAGATTGCAATTGAATCAAATGAAGCAGCAGTACAAGGTTAAGCTCACAGAGTTGAAACAAGCTCTTAGCACCTCTCAAGATCAATTGCAGGCCGATTTTGTGCTCATAAACGAACTAAAGCAAGAAAAAGCCAAGATTCAAGAGAACTATTCGAAAATCGCGAAACTCTTACAAGAACTCGAATTATCGGTTCAGTCATGTGCCAAGGAGAAGAAGCGGGTCGATGACAAATTTAACACCTCCCAGATGGACATTTCGGCATACAAGACCGAGATTGGGAAATTGGTGACCAAAGAGAAGAGTCATATGCAAAAAATAGAGGCTGTTCAACAAGAACTCGAACAAATCAAGAATGCGGGAATTCAGTGTCGCAGGGCCATCGAACAGGCTCAACAGGAAATGGAGCAAGAAAAACAAAAACATTTTGCATTACGTGCCGAATATCAAAATCAAGTGGATCGGGCAGTGGTGGTGAACGAGGCCCTGGAAAACTGTCGCAAGAAATCAGCCAACAGTGAACAAATCGTGAAACAGATGAACGAAAGTTATCAGAGTCTGAAATCACGAAGCGAGCAAATGATTGTGGAAATGAAAAAGATGGCCGAACAAAATATGGACTATCGATCAGTGATTGAACGAGAGCAACAACGCATGATCAAGATCCAACGGGAGCTCGAGGAGGCCCAAAAGAGACTGCAAGATTCCAATGGCGGCACCCAGCAAGCGGGACGCATGCTCAACGAATGCACGTCTCGGAATGAAGAATGCTTGCGAGTCACCAAGTTACAAAATCAACAGCTGGCGGCACTCGAGAAACAGATGCGAGATGCTACACTGTTGCAGATGAAATTGGAGGCGGTAAATCAGGCCAGTGCATTAAAAGATTCTGCCTTTGAGCAACTGAGGAAGCAATATGCTCAATTGCAACAAGAGAATCAACAGATGAAGAACATGATCAAAGAATTCGACAGCCATCATGCCTCGGATCAAGCCATGATGGTCCAAAATGCTGATTTGAAAAAGAAGAATGAGAGTGCCCAGTCCTGGATCCAAGACATGCAACGACAGCATCAAGAATTACAGGCTCGTCATGCACGTGTGAATGCGGATATGCAACTGATGGAAAAGAAGCTCCAAGAAAATCAAGAGCAGCTTCAAAAAGCCGCAGCCGCGCTCAAAGCCTATGAGGACAAAATCAAGAGTCAACAGGACCAGGTGGCCGCTTGTTTATATCCCGGGCAGAAGAATTTATTGGAGTCAGCCCTTCAAGATATGATCAAAGAGCGTGATCGCTTAAAACAAGAGATGAAAGTCGCCACCGACCAACAGGGTGCCGTGTATCAGAAAATCGAAGCTCTGGCCAAAGAAAATGAGAACTTGAAGCTCTTGGGACGGCGGTACGAGGTGGAACGTAATCAGACACAAAAGATCTTGGAACAGAGTGCCCAACTCAATGTCGAATTGAACAATGCTCAGAAACAACTGCAGAAGAAGGATCAGCAACTCGAGTTATTGTCCAGTCAATTGTCCTCACTCATTCATCGCATCAAGGCACTAGAAGAGCGTGAACAAATGCTCCAAGAGAAGCTTCGTGTCTCCACATCCGCAGAACAAGCCGAAATGCTAACCGTGGCTCTCACGACTTGTAAAGCCGAAATGGCCAAGAGCGTATCCAAATACAATGAGTTGCAACAGATGGCTGAAGTACTCAAACAACAGAGTCAAGTGAATCAAAGCAAAGTATCGGCCCTGGTGGGCGTCATCAAGGATACGGAGAATGTCAAGGACCAATTTCAAAAAGAACACACCCAGAATGTTCAACTACAACAAGCGTTACAGGCGTGTGCACAAGATCGCAAAGTCAGTGCAAAACAGTTGGAAGATCGCATCAAGGCCGTCGAAGAGCAATACAAGGCAGAAATGTACACACACGAAAAGATGATGCGAGACTCCAATGCTAGAATTGCCCAGTTGCAACAGAAACTCCTCGAGGCCAATGAAGTGGAACGAAGGCAATTAACCAACCAGCTGCAACAACAACAGCAGCTACAACAACAACAGACCTCTCATAGGGCCGTGGTGGATCAAATTAAACAAAGCTCTGAAGAGGTGATTGCTGAGTTGAAGAAACAGTTGTACGAATTTGAGCAAAAAGCCAAACGGGAAGGTGTCAAGACGGAGACAGCGATTGAGGCGGCCAAGTTACCAGCGGTGGAGAAATTACAGCTATTGAAGATGCAACATGCAGACCAAATGAGAAATCAAGAGAAGACGATTATGGATACTCGTCAAAACACATATGAAAATATGTTGAGTCTATTGGACAACACAGCCAAAAAACCCAATTCGAACACTAACGAATTGTTTGATACGATTCGTGACATCCACGCCAAAGGTCAAGCACGGGAGCAACAGGCCATGGCCGATATGTTGGAATTGATTGCCATCAACAAAAAGATTGCCACTGAATACAATGCCGCTCGTCAGGTGCAATCAGATCTCTTGATGAACGCCAATACTAAACAGCGTAATCAAATCTTGCAAGCCACCCAGACTCGTTCGATACCTGCCATTGTAAATGCTGTCAATACATACCAGACGCTTTCCGGGGCCCACCGAGATCAATTGACGGCTCATCGTAATGATGTAGAACAACAACTACGAGATCAACAGGCCTACATTCGGGAACTCCAGAGCCAAGTTCCACTGATGAATGCCATTACAAGCCGCATGGATGACGTCAAATTCCCTCAACTTGGTCCGCTCCGAAAGCAAATCGGGAAGGAACAGGCTTTTGCAACAAGCTCCATCGCCTATGAGACCAATCAGGCAGCTAGTCAAGACAAGATGCGAAATGTATTAGACGCACGTGTGATGGGCTTGGACGCCTCCGCAAAGCTCTTGGCGGAAACCACACGCAAGTTGGCCGAGAACCCGGGTATGAGTCCCGAGGCGTTAGCTCAAATGGCCCAAATGAGTCCGACAGACTTTGCGAAATTAGCCGAACAAAAAGCTGCCGAAGCCGATCGTAGCCGAACTCGAACGAACGCTATCGTTAGTCCTCGACCCCAGGGAATGGGCGAACCCAGCAAATCTATTTCTGTCAATGAGGCCAAGAGTGAAATCATCATGGAGAACAAGAATAGCCCACATAAATCCGTTTACAGCTATGACGCTGTTTTCTTGCCGGATCATAAGCCTCAGACGATTTTCGCTCCGACCTTGGCTCGCACTGCTGCCCAATTGCAAAGTGGCCACGATGTAATTGCTGTGGCTTTTACGGTGGATTTGCCCAAATACAAGGATCTCAAATTCAAAATCTTTGAATCCACTATTTTGCATTTATTTCCCAAATTAACCCAGTTGGCTAATCAAAATGGCTCTGTGTTTGTGCAGCTGGTGAAGGTGACCTCTTCTGGGTTGAGGTTTGACATGTTGGGAGGCAACTCAGCTCTACTACCAGGTTGTGTTTTCCCTGATTGTCAAGCACAAAATGTGGAGGTCAAGCTCACAACGATTCAAAGCCTCAATGACGTCTTGGCACGCCTCAAAAATGCAGATAAGCCTGTGGCGGGCGATGACCAGTCTCATTATATTCTGACTGTATCTGGAAACCCTGCCAAGCCCAAAGTTCATGTGGTGGATGTTGTGTTCCACAAGGTCAAGACTCAACAAGAATATACAGACATGCAACTCCTGGATCGTTCCTGGATTACCTATCTCTCCAAGGTCATTAGTGACCCTGAAGTCAAGGTAGATTTATTTGCCAATATCATACCTACCTCTGCCAACGATATGGACGGCGTCGAAGCCAACCAACAAATTCAACAAGTTGCTGATCGAGTCAATAAGTTTTTATATGATATTCACACGCAATAAACAAATATTTTCAATCCAACACAATCGGACAATCATGAGTGCTTCCAGCCTTTGTTGGTCCCGCCGGGTCTGACCGCCATTCGTCTTCCTCTGTCTCACAAAAAATCTTGGGACTGGGGCCCACCTGGGCAACACACGAGCGTTGCAAGTCGAGATTTTCCTTTGCCCAGATCCTCTTGGTATGGGGATTGTAGTGGTCAACGTCAGAATAGCCAAAAGGCATAGGATTTAGACGATCATAGTGTAAGAGACACGAGGGCTTAAGAAAACCACGCGAAGACCCGTGGAAAAATGCCACGTTGATGACAGGAGCACGAACCCAAGACAACACAAAGGGCATCTTACACGAAATAGCCTGAGGGGCCGACAGGAGCTGCTCAGCCAGTTTCACAGAAATGTGGTGCGTCAAGAACCATCGATATAGGGCCTTGAGCACTTGCAGTTGAGACCAGCGTTCCAGGACCCAAAACTCCCGCTCAGCCACAGGTACATCAGTGGAGGGCGTAAACCAGGGAAAAGAACGATAAAGAGCACTGAGGACATTCGGACAACGACCGCACGGTAGCGCCACATCAGGATGGAAAGTCAGTTCAAACCCGAAATTATGCATCACCGAAGAATAGCTCGATGGGTCATTTTCACGGGGTAGACCATGGGTCTCAGTATTGGTCAGCTTGGTCACAGGACCAGCGGCCAAAGCCAAGAGTGTGTGCTGCTCGGGATGCTTCAGTAGGCGAACATACTCGTCAATGTTGCGAGCCAGTTGACCGCCACAACAGAAGCAAAAAAAAGTGCCGCAACCTGGAGAGTCGCCCAGGGTTTCACAGCGCAATTGAGTGCAAGCATCGCCCTTGGAGGCCACACGACCACATTGAGGACACTTGGTGCCTCTAAGGTGATCATTGATGATGGTGTTGATGGCTTGAAACAGGTATTCACTCACACACAAAGGCAAATGTGAGAGCTGTAAATTGGTATCGACGGGTCCCGGGCGACATAGTGTGCCCAGAGGGCCCAGATCAACATCCCACTGAGCAGGTCGATACAAGGAAGAAGAGGTGCAAGTCTCATGCTTTGATTCCTCTCCTATTGCACTGCGACACCCCGAGCACTGAAGAGCGCCACAACTCGCACAAGAAAAGACAGAGGGCACACCACGTGCATGCGTTCGCTCCACATACATGGGCCATTGACACTGGTAGCAAGTTAGTATCAGACCCAATGGAGTTCCACAGGCGTCCTGACCAGAACGAAGACAGAGGGTACGAAGTTGTTCCAGATACTCGACCCGATCAAATGTCTTGATGAGTGGATCACGCACACCTTCAGGCATGGCATCCAGCAAATTATTGACCATGACCGCCCGAGAACACCTCTCACCAGGACACACAATTTGCGTGTTGGGGTTTTCCTGATCCAAGAGATGAGCATTGAAGAGGCTCGGGATGCATTCCACACAAATGACGTGTTGACAGCCATTGGAAATGGATACGGGCTCTAGGGTCGCTTCAAGGCACACAGAGCAATGGTGATCATTGGTGCGTGTTCTTTTTCGCAAAGAGGCCATCGACAACACCACAGACTGAAACATGACAAATGAAACTTGATAAATGAGGAGAATCAGAAAAAGGTCAGCAGAATCTACGAAAAATATCTACGATCACGGAATATTCTTGATATCAAACATAATCAAACTTTTTATTATTGTCATTTGTCCGAAATCGTCCACAATGTCTTTTTGGCTACCTTTACCGCGACCAAAATCCTGGAGGCCTTGTGCGCACTGTGGATCCGATTTGAGTCACATAATCAAAGCGAATGTTCCAGATCCTGATGATGTTTACAGGGCCCCCAAACTCTTTCTTTCTCAAATGAGCGACCTCAAGAGCAACAAACGTCAAAAGGTGACATCTGTGGCTCACCAAATTCCTACGGATCTATTGGCAGAAATTGCTCTGTATTTGGATGCCCGGAGCGCCCTTTTATTTGCTTTGACGTCGACGTGCGTCTTCCTCAAAATCAGATCACGATATATTTACCCATCGGATATTTCATTACAAAAACTTTTATATGAGGATCCTCTAAAAAGTTGGTACGACAAAAACAACTTTGACTTTGAACTTCCTGTACTTCCTCATGGTCAGCAGAGCGTCGGTTACAAACATTACCTTTTTTGCACCTTTTCTTCTTTGACGGAATCTTGTGGTTGTCTGGTCGACTTACTGCCTATTCGGCTTGCGAGAAGCATCAAACATCTTCATATCAAGGGTCAAAAGGATAAGTTTGTATTACCCACACGTTTTCCTCCTTTCCTCAAAGAGTTAAACACCGGAGCTGTGTCGAATGTTTCTTTTGAAAACTCGGTGGAACCTCTCGGCATTTCTGAGCTGATCTTCGGAAATGTTAGATCGATTAGTTCTTTCTCATTTGCACCCTCGTTGCGCAAACTGATACTCATGGGTGATTTGGAGCATCTCAAGTTCAATATTCCATTACCACCTCTGTTGAAACATTTAGAGATTCAAGGTTATAACTTGAATGATCCATTGGTGAATTGCCAGTTTCCCCCGCTTCTTGAAACTCTTATTCTGGGTGGGTGTTTTGATCAACCAATTGAAGACATACGCCTACCGGATTCACTGCGTGTTTTACAATTTAGTGACAGATTCAACCACCCCATTTCTCGTCTCAAATTACCGCCAAATATCGAATACCTCTCTTTTGGTTATCGATTTAATCAATCGATCCCTCGTCTTCCACCAACATTGAAACATTTTTCCATTGAGATGGGCGAATTTCATCACTCTTTTTCGGGAGTTTCCTTACCTGATTCTCTGGAATATTTAGAAATACCCTACCATTGTGATGAAAAACCTCTTCAACTACCTCGACATTTGGAAACGCTGGTAGTGTACTGTTGCAGAATTCATGGTTTCAAAACGCCTCTAACATTGAATTCAAGATTGAAACGTCTGGCCATCCGAGGGGCCATCCGAGGGACACGTTCGACAATCAATATTCCTTCTATGGAAATTTTGTCTTTCTATGGATCTCCTACGCCCGACATGAAATTACCGGAATCATGCAAACGACTCATTTTAGAATCTGGCACCAAAGAACAGATCCGAGCACTAGTGGAGCGCCCTGATTTTCCCAGTGATTGTCAAGAAATTATAGTCGGCCGTGGTCGTTGGGGTGATCAAATCTCGCGAGGCTTTATGTTTCAAAAAACATCGGTCGAGTGGGTATTTTACTGTTAATGACATTTTTTTTGCATTTGGTGGACTCATGCATAATATGGGGTCGCCCAGCAGAAGAAAACATTCGGACCGCCATCTACCGTGATAGCAGCTGTCGTGTTGACCATCCAAAAAACTTCCATCACCGTGTTGGATTCAAAAACACCAATGGGGGAGGAATTACTGGTTAACCACTTGCCATTTGTACCATGGTAAGATGTACTGAACAATGCCGTATACTCTGGAGTGGACGTGTAGTCAATGTTGTCGGAAAAAGAATGAGAAGTGGTGTACCAGCACAAAACATCACCATTCACAAAACGAATGCTGGCGGCTGCAGAAACCAACCATTTTGATTGACCCGGTGGTGTTTGGACACGGACACTCTGCAAACAATGCTGATTACTGCCTGTATTTGGTAATGTCCCACTAAATGACAAAGGTGAGGCCAACAGAACGGTACCGAGATTAAATACTCCTCTGCCCATCCAAGAACTTGAACCATTCAACAAGAGTGTAGCCTTGGCAAACGCTGTAGCAACAAAAGGGTTGGGAAGGCAAACTCGATAGGATTCTGTGGTCGTTTTTCCAAAGACGTACAGCCAACGTCCGTTGGGAGTGATTATCGGGCATACCATCGTGTCAGTCGAAGAAAAAATAATTATCTTCGGATTGGCTCCGGTGGGTCCCAATATAATACCATAACCACTACCCGAACAAGTGAATCCGGCAATTGAATTATCTGGGGTGATAACAAGGCTATTTACCGTGTTGGACCCTCCTGTTGACCCAATGGTTGGACAAGTGTTGGTGAGATAATCAAAAATATAAAAAATCGTTCCGTTGGCGAACAGCAATTTCCCGAGTATATTGGTCCATACATGAGCGGTGTCGAAAAACGGAAGTCTATAGCTATGGCCGTCTGTCGTCATTGAAGTCCAATTACCTTGAGCAATCAAACCTGGCAAGGTGGATGAACATGGTATAAAAACATATTTTTGCCCGTCCCAAATCGGTTTGCTGTAAGGTGTAACAGAAAACCCTTCACTCCAGAGAAGATTACACGAAGGAGTTTGATACACGTAGATGTAACCTGTTTGAGGATTCACTTGTGAAACAATCATCAAGAAGGGCCCGGTCACCGGATTAGGATCGACACCATAACATCCAAGTGGACTCGTACACGGGCCAGCAAAAGAAGTCACACTTGGGGATCCGCCAGCTGTGGGCATAGTCACATACCATATCGTGTTGTCACTTACATAGTATTGTTGCTGAGCGGTTCCTCCCATAAAACTCATATTGGTATAGGAACTTGGATCCTTTGCCACATAGGTTGTATACATAGTGTTATAAGCAAAAGGATTCATCCAGCTCACAAGGTGATTTTGTGATCCAGGAGTGGAAGACGATTCTGCAGCGACCAACAGGCAACCACCGTTGGGGTTTACGCTAGAGTTACCATATACATCTGCAAAAACCGCATCCCTGGTTGGATAAGGATAAGCATTGTCAGAATAGGTTTGAAATAATTGTTGCCCAGCGCTCGAGGCGGCATATTTAATCTTATACCAGTACATTGAACTACCAATGGTGCAAATCAGCATGATACTCTCTCCATCTTGAACAGCAACGGAAGTACCAATAACCGCCCAACCCGAAATGACACTGGTCATGGGAGTGGGCGTCGGATAGTTTGATTGTCCATTCAATGTAACCCCTGACGCACCACACACATAAATATGATTTGATCCAGCATTACCAGTCTTGTCAATGACGGTTAGGAAGGGGAGTTGGGCATAATTCGGTAAGGTTATGAACGCAGGACCCTTGGAAGTATCTACTTGTAAACACTGTTCATTTCCAGCCGCTGCATAAAACCCGGAAACTACCGTGATGGCATTACTCGTCAGAAACCCTGATTGAGGCAACGTGACGTTTGTTGTCGCTGTTGAGGTCAAAGTCAGTGAAGAACTACCCACGGATAAAGAGTTACTCAAATTCAACGAATAAGTACTCCAAATCGGTAAAGCACTCGACCCATTCGATTCGAGATAAGCATTGGTGATTGCACTGGAAGAATTGACCGTAGTCAAAGCATTTGTCCCGTTCCCGACGAGCACCCCGTTGGCCGCGATAGCCGGTTCACCGGTACCACCATTCGCCACCGACAAATAAGAAGCACTAGAACTAAATGCAAAACTACTGCATATTACCGTCGTAGCAGTCAACGAACTGAAATATCCGGTCTGAAAATATGTTGTGGAATTACCCACACTCAAAGTACTATTAGCCGTTGGGGTAATGTTTCCGGTCATGGTAAATCCGGGAAAACTAGTAGCCCACGACATGGTCCCTGTTGAACCACATATGAGTACCGCTGTGGAAGTAGCGGGAGATAACCAATTTAAAGAATTGCTAGAACCCGTATAAAATAGACAATTAGTATTTGTATTCGCTGGGTAGATGTTGAGTGCGGTTGCCGTACTATAAATAATGCTACCCGCAGTGAAACTGGTGAACGAACTAGCAGTTCCTCCATATTTTACATCTATTGTGGTACCATTCCATACCAGAGTTCCTTGCGCCGGGATCGTTAAAGTTCCAGCTAATGAAAGGGTGCCTGAACCCGTGATATCTGCTGTGCTTAAGATATTTGACCCGGCGGAGACTTTTGTAACTGTGCCACCGTACGCGTTCGTCCAAGTGGGGACAGTGCCACTCATCATCAGAATTTGTGATGATGTACCAGCCGAAAGGAAGGCATACCCATTGCCCGTGCTATTCCCAAATAAAGGACCGGTCGTCGCAATGGTGGTGAGTCCCGTACCACCGTGATTATAGGGTATTGGACTTCCACCCCAAGTGATACCAGACAAAGTGGGTGTTAACGCTACAACAATCTCTCCTGCATTAGTTCCAGCGGTGCAAGTGATATTAGAACCAGCAGTGATAGAAGTAACTGTGCCTGTGGCATAATTAGCCCAGGTCGGTAAACTGGTACCCTGACAAGTTAACACTGTTCCTGTTGACCCGGCTGCAACTAATTGAAGTTTAGTTGTTGTGGTCGAGTTATTCGTACACAATACCGTATTAGTCGTTAAATCGGCCAAAGTAAAACCGGTACCACCGTACGTGACGATAATGGGCGAGGCATGCCATTTCCGGACCGAATTGGCTGCTCCTGCGTTACTAATGGTACTGTACAAATTGATAGTACCTGTGGTTGTGATAGCGGTATTGGCCACAACGCCGAAAATAAGCATATTAGTTGGTTTCACACTTGTCACTGTGCCCTGAGCAAGACTTTGCCAAGAAGGAGTACCAGAAGATTGACACGCAAGAAGATAGCCGCTTGTACCGGCAGCCGTGGGTAGAGGTTGCAAAGCCAAACCGGAAGAGTTACCAGTGCAGATAGGGGTGTACAAACTGGTGTTAATATTGGTCGAGGTCATTCCAGACCCTCCATTGCTGACAGACAATGGGTTTTGGTTAAAAGCAATGTTGTTATTGCTGGTGTCCAAAGTCAAGCACGATGTCAAAGTACCGGTTGCATTACTAACTTGGAATACCATGGCACCGATGGTATCTGTCAGTGTTCCGTTGCTTTTCCATCCATTAATTGCCCCAAAGACTTGATTAGTGGTTGTCTGATAGTAGCCTTGGAAGTTCAACGTGCCGCCTACATTTTGCGCCGCTGCTGCTCTGGAAACAAGTAATATACTGGAGGTGGCTGTCGTGCTAGAAGTGGTCAGTCCCACAAAAGTGGGAGTTGCCGATGTATCAATATCCTGAATGATATTTACCACACCCGAAGTAGCTGATAAATTACTAGTGTTATAGTCGATAGAAAGAGTGGCCGTGTTTAGTACCAAACCAACCCCTAGTGCCAATGAATTGATTTTTTTCGTTGAATCATAATATACCATCGAACTGACAGTGGGAGTATTCAGATTATTAAAGTAACCGTTATTGATCAAATTAGTTGAAGTTCCAATGTTACCACCGGTGCTGGTGGTGGTTATCGTTCCTGAGACAGAAAAACTAGGCAAAGTTGTTGTTGCAGAGGGCACACTCGTACTGGAAGTGACAAAAATCGCACTTCCCGAAGGAGCGATCCAAGCGGGGCTATTTCCGGAAGTGACACACAGAGAATATTGGGTACCGGGAGAACTGCCAATGCCCAATGCACTCGTACTACTCGCATAAATGATACCTCCACTGGCAACCGTCAGGGCTGCTCCTGTTCCTCCATATTTCAGACTGATAGGGTTATCTCCTGTACTGCCCCATGAGATACCTGTAAAATTACTGATACCAATCGAACCCGAGGTTGTAAAATTCGCACTGCCCAGATTGGCAGTAGATTGCACTTGTGTCACTGTACCCAAGTTGGCATTAGTCCATACCGGCAAGGCACTACTACCCTGTGAAATGAGAATTTGACCCAGTGTTCCTGCTGGGAGAACTTGGATCGTCCCTGTACTTCCTCCAATAAGCAAACAATTGGCGTCAAGAGTTGCATCGAATCCTAATCCACCCTGGGTAACAGGTATCAAACCTGACAGATTAACTTTGAATTCACCAGAGACGTTTGTCCATTTGAGGTTAGTTCCATCAGTAATCGTTTGATTGACCGGTAATGCACCTGTGGAACCAATGATTACTTGTCCATTGTTCATAATAAAACCGGTGATGTTGGCGGTATCTTGTGCCACCATGACTTGATATTGACTCACCGACTGAGTGGCAACTTCAGTAATACCCAGGTTTTGACGAGAAGCAAGAGCACTGGCCGCAGGCGACAATTCACTCAAGTTGTTATTGACATGCAAAAACGTTTGCTGAGAATAGTTGAATTGGGTAAAAGAGATAGCGTCCGTACCAATAGTGGTCACGGTGGAAGTGGCCAACCAAGTCGAACCGCCCTGAGTTGTCCCTGAAGCCACCGGAACCAGGTCACCTGGACGCATTTGTGCGGGTGTGTCGTAATCGGTCGCACGCGTGAGAACCCATGGGGTGGAGGCGTCACCAACGGTCGTCAAAGTGTAAATACCATTTTGAAATGCGGATGTTTGATCAATAATCAAAACTCGTGAATTAATGGCAGGTGTGATCCCGTCGACAGAAAAAACAGCATTGGCACCAGCGTTGGTCAAGGTAGCTCCCACGCCGCTTGTACCATTATTGTATGTTGCCGGTATATTACCCGATACAAGAGGATTAACTGGCACCGGTGAGGAACAAGAACAAGTTTGTTTGAATACGATACCTGCAGCCACTGAATCCACATAGCTTTTGTTGGCCACTTGCGTCGTCCCACTGGGCACCATAGCAATGGTGATACTTGTCACACTTGGAGTGCCCGTGAATGTAGGAATGCCTGAACCGTTTCCTTCGAGCATTTGATTAGTACCGCCTGATATAGTGGTGATGGCGCTGGTACCTTGACCCACCAGCAATTGATTTACGGGCAAGGTCGTAGATCCAGTTCCACCATAAGAAACAGCAAGGGGAGTGGCATTCCATTGGCCTGATGTTAGGGTACCCAGAGCAGTTATATTGGTCTGGGAAGCTCCTTGTATGTTGCCGGTGAGGTTTTGGGTATAAACACCGGCAAATTTGGCAGTGGAGCTTCCCAGGTTTACTGTGCCTGAACAATTAATATTGCCGAGCATACTGCCGCCAATGAGCAACATCGCCACCCCTGCTAAGTTCATGGCCCTCCAAGCAGATCCCGTGTAAACGTATAAATTGCCGGTCGGGTCGACTGTAAGGTCTCCCGCAAGAAAAGAACCGCCGACTGAAGGAGCACCACTAGAACCTCCCAAAAAACGAGCAGGTGTTCCAGTTAAATTGGATTTAAAAGATGCAGAAGTATGTGAACCGGTGGTAATCGCACTGCAAGATACATTGTTTATACTAGCAATATTGCCGGCCATGGTTAAGAATGACAAACCGGTAAGTGACGTGATGTTAGGTTGAGCAGCGTTGGTCACCGTACCGTAGAGGTTAGTAATAAAAGCATTTGTGGCATATACAGTGACAAATCCTTGCATACTAGTACCCAAACTGACGGACGAAGATGCCATGGATATGGTGCCACCCATAGTAAATGCTCCAATCGAACCACTCGAAATAGGAATTTGATTGAGTGAAGTCACATTGGCAAGCGTTTGGATCGTTGGCTGAACCCCGGTGACGATAGAGCCATTCACATTGTTCACATAAAGATTGTTGAATGACTTTGTGGAACTTCCAAGATCAATCGTGCTGGTTGTAGTTGGCAATATACCTCCAGAGATGGTACCGCCAACGGTGGTGTAGTATTTATTTTTGGGGTTCGTTCCCCACCATATGCCTGAACCATCTCGTACCCATATCTGAGGAAGGCTTGGGTTATTATCCACATAAAAATCGCCTGCCTGACCGTTGGAGACTGCGGAAGTGGGAATTCCCCCCAGGAATCGAGAGGCTACAAAGTTAATGTTACTGTTGAATTGTCCCGTACTTGCAAAATACACAGCATTTACAGCACTAGTATTGTTAATGGGTCCATTTACACTCAAATTACCGGCCATAGTTAAAGATGACAAAGTACCCAAACTCGTAACGAGGGGTTGACTGTTGGTCACCAAGGTACCATTCAACGAAGTACTTATCACATTTGTGGCATAGGTCGTCGTGATCGGGTGAGAAGAACCTCCAATATTCAAATTACTTCCGCTGACCAACATGTTACCGGTGAGTGTAAAACTCGCTATACCGCCTGTTATCAATGTAATACCGTTCAGCGTGTTTACTCCAGTTAATGTGAGAATACCTGACTGTACGGGGTCGTGAATCAAACCATACAAATTGTTGCCATGTACTTCACCAAAGAGGGTCCCTGAAGCTCCAATGTCCAACGTACTTGGTGAATTTGGTAGAATCGAACCCGACACGGTGCCGCCGGTAAGCGAAAGATACAAATTACTGACACCAATACTTTGCCAAACCTGATTATTTGTGTACACCCAGATATTGCCACCAACATCCACGGCAAAATCTCCACTGAAAAAGCTACCAGTAGGAGGTGTTCCAGCATTCATGCCACCAACAAATCGAGAACCCAAAATTCCATTGGTGGAACTTCCTTGACACACCCACGAAATCATCGATAGCGCATTTACGTTATTAATTAGATTATTCTGTAAATCGAGCGTGCCTTGAATCGCCAAACCGCTCAATATACCAACAGAAGTTATACTTGGTTGAGCTGTCGTTTGAACGATACCGCCGATCAAAGTACTTATCAATGCATTGGTGTAAACCGTTCGTATTGATTGTGAACTACTACCCATGTTTACCGAGCCCGAGATCGATATTGGACCTGTCAGGGTAAAAGCTCCCAATGTTCCAGAGGAAACAGAAATACCACTTAAAGAGGTCACACCAGCCAGTGTCGTCACCGCAGGATGAGAAGTACTCTTCATCTGACCGATGAGATTTACTGCATAAAGGTTAGCAAACACAAGAGATGACGAACCTAGGTTGACATTCACATTGGGGACGATAGATCCGGTAATGGTGCTACCACCAAGTTGCACATAGTTGACGTCTGTCGCGAAATTCGTCCAAGTACTACTCGTGGTATATACCCACATATCACCTGCGGTATCCACCACAACATCTCCTGCTGTCCATGAACTAGAACTCGGCGGAGGACCTGTCGCCACCCCGCCCGCAAAACGAGCATTCGCTAAACCGGAGGCCCCCATAATTTGGAAGAGCGTTGAAGACACAGAGAGTGCTGTCATTATCTCGTGATTTCCCATATTCAACGAACCGTTAATGGTTAAACCGGACAACGTGCCGAGCGAAGTAATGTTTTGTTGACTACTAGTCTGCAGGGCACCAGCGAGTTGTGTAGTTGATATAGCAGATGCATACAGATGAAACATGGGGGAATTCGAAGAACCAATGTGAGTCGTCCCATTAGTCAATATATCTCCGGTCATGGTTCCTCCCGTGAGCAGTAAACATTGATTGAGTGAATAAATTGGTTGCCACACTGCATTTTTCGTGTACACGGTAATATTTCCAGACAAATCAACCACAAAATCACCAGGGCTATAATTGCTGCCACTGGGTGTGCCACTTGTTACCGCACCAATATAACGAGAAGCCGTGGTAACTCCTTGAATACCAGATACTTGAACATATTGACTGGTCGCTTGAGAGGAGACCATGGTTGTCACATACATCTGATTGACACCACTGCCCACCAGGTTCTTTTTCACACTCTGCCATGAGCTTTGATTCCCATCTTTGCAAATCCATAGGTCGGTGGTAAAATCAATGGCAAAATCGGCAGTGAGAAATGCTGTTGTCGTTTCTGGACTAGTTCCATATATTGCACCAATCAAACGACCACTGTTAATGTTAACACCATTGACAACCAAAAAGGGACTCGTGTTCAACTTGTTGGCTGACAAGGGTATCCAAGTCCCTGGAGTACCAGAATTTGAACAAAACCATATGTTGCCCATCTGATCCATGAGAAAATCACCAGTCTGATAAGTACCCTTTTGCGGTGATCCTTTTGCCAGGCTTCCAACAAATCTGCTGGTATGGGATGCTCCTGCCATGCCTGATACACTCAGCCATTCTAAATCGCTCACACCATGATGACTCATATCCAACGATCCGCTCATCGCCCCTCCACTCACCGGTAGCTTTTCCGCAAAACTTGCCACCCCAAGAGCGACAGCAGCTAATGTGATTATTCCTAACACTATGAAAACTATCTCCACAATGAGCCTAAATTTGACATTGTCTGGTTGCAGGATCATTTTCTTTACTAAACATGAAAGATTTATTTAGCTAATTGACGCATCTCACAAATTATATGGTTCAGCCCAAATCGTCAACAAGTTATTGCCGGGCCCAGCACCAGTGCTAGTGATACCAGAGGTCGCTTCTCCAAACAACAGAGCACTCAAATAAATCGTCAATACTGACCCACCAGGAAAAACGCCGACTGGACCTGCTCCATTGATCATGTATATACCGTTTGTGTAATGGAAAGCGGTACTCGCATTAAATCCAGGAACAATAGCTGTTGACAAACTGGGAAGAGATGTGAAAAAGGTACACAAGATATCATTGGTGAATGCTTGCATGCTCATGGAAAAGGAAATCATCCAATTTCTACGAGAAGGTGGTAGAGTCACCTGAACATAAAAGGGAGAAAGAGTGGTACCGTTATTTGGAGCAGTACCACTTGAGTAAAGACCAGCCACAGAAGCATAGTTGTGCAGATAACCATCAAAGTAAGGTAGGTTATATAACACAATTGCACCTTGAGCGAGAACGGGGTTACCGCACCATGTTCCATTGATGAGTGACAAAGTCGCCGAAGAGTAAGGTATGGTAACGATAGCAGAAGGAAGTTTCACTCGATAGGCTTCTGCGTGAGTAGCACAGAAAAAATAAGCGTATTGATTGTTTTGGGTAATGATTGCACTGCTCAAGATATTGGTGGACGCTGGTAACGCATATAGAGTCGGGTTACCTCCGAAAGGCCCTAAAATAATACCGTATTCTGTAGTGTTGGTGAGATAGATTGCGAAAGCATTATCACTCGACAAGGCCAGAAAAAACACCGGATTAGTTGCGGAAATTCCTGTGTATGTAGTATTAATGAATCCTGGATTATTGGCTACTGCAGTTGCATCCATAATGTAAAAAGCGCTACCACTGGCGTACAAAAAATACTTGTCACTCGTGCCAAACGCTGCCGCCCGTACCTGTTGATGAACAGAATTCCCAAAAGATGCAGTGTAACCACTTGTGTATTGGCCAGTTCGTTGTACAACCGTACAATATTGATTTGTCAAGTCCGAGCGCGTTACGTAATATATACCACTTGGTGAGGCCAGAGGTGCATAATTCGAATTATAAGAAGTTGTAAACGATAATTGTGACGCGGGGCTACTACTGGCACTATACCAATAGTGATTGGCGCCATTACTCGTCATTATAAGCAACATGTCACCAAAGGTTCCAGCAGGAATATAACAACCGTACATACTCGTGAGTCCATTGTTAACCGCTGTGAAAGAACTGGAAGAGATACCAGTGTCACCGTAAAGTGGGTTCGTCAATGCAATCAAATAAGAGTCATAACCAAACCAAGAATACTTGATGTTTGCCCCGAAAATTTGCAAATTCACCATGGTGGTACCACCGCTACTATAAAATTGCGGATTGCTGACGCTTGCACCACCTTGGTAGTAATAGGTGGGTTGATTGTTCGAGTTGTTGTTAAAGAAGTTATATATGCGACCAGGATTAATGGCATATCCCAAAGCACAATTAGCTCCGGCCGTGGTTGTCGTATCCATACCGACCAATAAAATTCATCCCGTTGGGCACATGGAAAGATTTCCCGTGGATGGGACATACACAGAACCTCTCACCACTTGTTCTGTCGTTCCGTTAGTAAAATCAGAGCTTGCCAATGTGGGAGCAGCACCATTGGCGTTATTTATAGTCTTCCACTGAACAGTGCTTCCTTGAACAAGCAGATATATATTTTCACCATCTGTGGCCACTCCTCCAATATTCCAAGTCCAAGCGGTAAACAAGGTGGCCAGAGGAACAGCAGTCGGAAATGTAGTGGTGTCACCGTCATAGGGGCCAGCAATGTAAATGGGGTGTTTGGCGGCGCCACCGGCTTTATCAATAACCGTTAAAGAGGTAGAACTCGTGGTGGTACCGGAAACCACAATAACGGACGGCAAATTGGTCGTGTCGATCCAAAGGTTCTGGTCGCTCCCCGTGTACGTATAAACACTATTGGAAGGAGAGGTGGCTGAAACGGTCGATAGCAAACCTGAAGTTGGCAAGGTTACATTGGTCGATGCGGTCGTATTCAATGTGATGGAATTTCCTCCAGCCGTCGAAAAATTACCACTCAAGCTCAACGAATTGGCACTCCACATCGGTTTTGAGTTCGTGCCATCCCAAAGTAACACCGAAGCAGAATTACTGGTGGTGAGCGATAACACTGCGGTTTGTGCAGAATTCATGTACAAAATACCGTTAGCCGCTAAAGTAGTCGCCCCTGTACCACCAGAAGTCACCGCTAGCGCATTAGTCACCGAAAGAGTAGTACAATTTACCGTGGTGGCATTCATTGTAGTAAAATATCCACTGGCAAAATTGTCAGTGGAAGTGCCGATCGACTGAGTATTGTTTGTGTTAGGTACAATATTGCCAGAAACAGAAAAACCGGGTAAAGTTGAGCTCCACGCCAAGCTGGATTTGCTATCTGTGATGAGAAATGAACTTGTGCCAGGAGCCAACCAAACGGGAGCAGCAGCACCACCAGAGGTCAACAATGAATTAACAGAACCAGCTGCAGAAACGGCCATGGTCGTTCCAGTACAGTAAACAATACCGCCATTGGTTAGAGACCCACTCAAATCCGTACCAGTACCACCGTATTTCATACCGATGGGACTTCCGTTCCAAATCACGCTAGAGGCCAGCGTTCCTGCCAAGCTGATGGTACCTGTAGTCGTAATCGGTCCACCGGTTAAGTTGGTACCGGTTGTGATATTGTATACGGTACCTGCACTAGGAGTCGTCCATGAAGGTGCACCTGCAGTTCCACCCGAGGTCAGTACCTGTCCACTAGTACCAGGCGCCAAAATCAACATAGGACCCGTAGTGATTGTGTTTCCATATAGTAATCCATATGCACTGACGGCAGTCAAGCCTGTACCACCGTGTGCAACGTCGATCTCTGTTCCAGCCCATGTTGTGGTTCCTGTGATAGATGATACCGATATGGTACCGCTTGAGGTGATTGAAGAGACAGTGGTTCCGCTCGCGTCTTTCATGGAGATGTTGGTACCGGCCGTGACCTGGGTAACGGTACCACCCGTAGCATTTTGCCAACCAGGAGCACCAGTACTCAGAATAGTTAATATTTGACCTGCAGCACCATTGGCCAGTACACTAAATGCACCAGAGGCCGATGTGGCATTGGTGAGAATCACACAATTCGTATTTGTAGAGCCAAAAGAACTGACTCCCGTACCTCCGTATGAAGGTTCAATAGCACTAGCATTCCATGCCACAGTTCCAGTGATCGTATCAGCTAAATCGATTGTTCCGCTGCTCGTAATGGGACTATTGGCCACAGTATTAACGACTTGATCAGTCTTGAGGTTTATTCCCACCGCCACCGAAGTTACCGTACCCGTGGTTTTTGTGACCCAACTCGGTAAACTCCCTGAACCGTTTGATTGCAAAACGTATCCACTCGTGCCATTGGGTAACACTTGAAAGCTCGAAGCATTGGTGGTGCCTGTGAATACTAGAGCATTCAAGGAAGTTCCAATACCTGTAGAATTTAAACCCGTACCACCATAATTGACCGATAAAGGTGAACCCAAAATGACAGAGGACGTTTCACCATCCAGAGTCATAATGGTATTCAACGTGCCAGAACTATCACTAACCTGGAAAGCCAAAACGCCTGATTTGTCACCATTACCCGACTTGGCACCTGTTATCGTACCAAATATTTGTGAATGAGGGGTGGTGTCATAATTACCTTTGAACGATATCGTTCCACCAACTCCCGTGGCGGCTGTTGCAGTGGATGTCAATAGTAGACCAGCCGTGGCAGACGATGACGACAGGGTCAAACCTGAAAATGTCGGGGTCGCAGAGGAATTAATATCTTGAATGGTGTTTAGAACAGCTCCCGCGTATTGAAAATTAGTGGAGCTGACATTAGCAGACAAGGTAATCGTACCAGTGGTTGAGAGCGATAACCCATTCCCAATGGTAACACTGGACAGATTATTTTTACTGTCAGCATAAACGAGACTGCTAGCGGTTGCGCTATTTAGATACAGTGACTCGAAATAACCCGTGGCAAACATATAGGTGCTACTACCAATATCATATGTCTGATTCGTGCTTGGGGTAATAGTACCACTCATGGAAAAAGAAGGTAAAGTTTGTGACCAATTCGGGACAGATTTGCTATCACACACCAAAATGCAACTGGCGGATGGTGCCAACCAAGAGGGTGCAGGTGTTGTTGTGGTACCCGACAATAGAATACTATTACCTGTGGAAGTTCCGGCCACAATGGCCATGGCCGAAGTGCCACAATAAACCATTCCTCCGGCCGAGGCGGTGAGAGCGGCTCCTGTACCACCGTAGGTGAGATTAATAGCATTTCCATTCCAGGTAATGCCCGATAGAGGGCTGGTTATGCTAATGGTCCCTGTACTCGTCAGAGGGGCCGTGGTGACTAATGAACCTGTTGTACCTGTGGTTATGGTGATGCCGGTGCCAGCGGTAATCTGTGTGACCGTGCCTGACGTTGGAGCTGCCCACGTTGGTGTCGCAGATGATCCCCCTGATACCAACATATTACCCAAAGTCCCAGTGCCGGCAGCTATATATTGGAGCTGCGAAGAAGTGTTACCGGCTAAGAGGGTATAGGCCGTCGAAGTGGATAAACCAGTACCTCCATTAACAACGCTCACAATACCCGATAAATTTGCTTGTAAGCTTCCGGCACCTGTAGTCCAAGAAATATTGTTGCCATTGGTCGGTGTCGTTGCCACAGGTGCACCACTCGTCACACCCACCAATAATTGACCAGACGTCAGCACCGCGGCTCCACTAATCGTGTTTCCCGCACCTCCGACCAAGATTGAGTTGGCGGTGAGTGTTTGGGTCGAAATGTTACTCAGACCCAGATAGCCACGAGCGGCACTTGGGGCGCTTTTGAATTCACTCAAATTGTTGGCAACTTTCAAAAAAGTCGAGGCCGCATAACTAAATTGAGAAAAATTGATCGAACTCGTGCCCACAGTGGTGACATTTGCCGTTTGAAGCCAAGTGGTACTCGCATTTAGCACACCCGTCTGGACAGGAACAATATCACCTGCTTGCATTTGGCTGACTTGATTCCAATCCGTGGCACGAGTCAATACCCAGGTGGTAGAAACATTATCACCCAACACCGTAACCACATATATACCATTTTGTGCACTGGTCACCTGATCTTTCACCAAAATACGTGAATTAACACTCGCAGCCGTTCCATCAACCAAGAAGGCCGCCAGGGCGCCTGAATTGGTCAAGGTTGCACCAATTCCGTCATTGTTTGTTCCATTGTAATAGGTGGCTGTTAAGGCACCCGTGGTCGATAAATAACATGTCTGTTTGAAAATAAGACCTGCAGAAATTGAATCCACATAGGCCTTATTGGCGCCATCAGTGCTATTAACAGGGGTGGCAGTGATGGTTATACTCGTGACCGACGGAGAAGCAGTAAAGATGGGAGCAGAACCCGAACCTTGACCAACTAATACGGTACCTGCAGCGCCCGCCGAAACGGATGTCAATGCACCTGTGCCGTTGCCCAAGAGAAGCAAATTACTGGGTAAAGTTGAGCTCCCTGTTCCGCCCCAAGTGACACCCACTGCTGAGGCTTGCCAGGTGCCAGTGGTAATGGTACCGACACCGGTGATATTTGTTTGTGAACCGGTTTGTAAGGTACCCCACAGGTTAGTGGCATACACATTAGAGAATGAAGTGGAAGAAGAGCCCAGGTTGATTGTGTTGTTCACCGTTGGAACGATAGAACCCGATATGGTACCACCTGCTAGAGGTAAATAATTAGCAGGAGAAAATCCGGTCCATGTGCTTCCAGTAGTGTACACCCATATGTTTCCACTCTGATCCACAACAAAATCACCCGCGGTAAAAGTGCCGGTGGTGGGTGCACCGGAAGTGGTTCCACCAACAAATCGTGCCCCAAGGAGGCCGGAAGTGAAGCTCCCGCTACATGCAAAATAACTAGAGGTCACCGAATTACTCGTAATGGAACCGGCAGAAGTAATATTGTAGGATGCCATACTCAAATTACCAGAAATGGTCAAGGCCGTTAGGGCGCCCACGGACGTGATGTTAGCTTGATTACCATAGACACTCCCCGTGATTGAAGTGGCATTTAACGTTGTACAATACAAATTCGCCACGGGAAGTGCACTCGTACCAATATTTGGAGTAACACCACTGGCCACGGTAATCGAACCTTCCAGCGTAAAGGCACCAATCGTGTTGGCGCTAATAGCGATACCAGCCAAAGAAGTGACCCCGGCTAGTGTTGTGATTCCAGGTTGACTGACCTGTTTCACAGTACCCCAAATATTGGAAGCATATACATTATTAAACAACAAAGAAGAAGAACCTAGGTTGAGCGTACCGGTCGAGGCAGGTAAAATAGATCCGGTCATGGAACCACCACTCACAGGAAGATATTGACCGACCAGACTCATCGATTGCCATGTTGATGACGAATCATAAACCCATACGTTGCCCGTGGTATCAATGGCAAAATCACAAGTCTGATAGGTACCTGTTGGAGGTACACCCGTGGTGCCTCCCAGAAATCGAGCAGCTGTAAAGCCACTGGAGCCCCCGAAGCCTCCTGTACTCGCAAAATAAGTGGCATTCACCGAGTAAGCCCCACTGATGTTATTGGTTTGCATACTCAATGCACCATTGATTGTCAGTCCAATCAAAGCACCAACGGAATTGATATTGGGCTGTGCCGCGGTTTGAACTTGTCCTGTTAAATTGGTTGATATCACATTGGTTGAATACACGGAATTCAGAGACTGTGTAGAGCTTCCTAGATTTACTGTACCACTCACCAACATAGATCCAGTTAATGTAAAAGAACCAATCCCCCCAGGTGAAATTGTAATACCATTCAAAGAAGTAACACTCGACAAGGTCAAGATGTTGGATTGAGTCTGGGTTTGTAAGGTACCGTATAGGTTGTTGGCGTAAATACTGCGAAATGGATTTGTGACACTGCCAATGTTCACCGTACCTGAAGTCGCTGCCAAAATGGAACCAGACATGGTGCCACCTGTTAAAAGTAAACAAGAACCTGCGGCATTCAAACCTTTCCAAGTGCTTCCAGAAGTATACACCCATATGTTGCCAGAGTAATCCACCACAAAATCACCTGTACTGTAGCTGCCTGTGGTCGGATAGCTAGAAAGAGTACCCCCCAGAAATCGAGAGGCCAAAGTGACTCCATTGAAACCACCGACACACGCGAAAGACACCGAGTTAATTTGGCTAACATTATTGATAGCATTAGTTTTCATATCTAGTGTTCCTTGAATACTCAAGCCTGTTAGGGTGCCCAGTGACGTGATGTTTGTCTGGGCGGCTGTTTGTAAAGTCCCCGTTAGTGCTGTACTCATCACATTAGTGGCGTATAAATTGCTCAGTCCATTTCCCACTGCACCAATGTCAATGCTACTTCCAGAAACCATCATGGAGCCAGACAGGACAAACCCTCCAATACTACCTGTCGTAAAAGCAATTCCGTTAAGAGAGGTCACCCCGGCTAGTGTTTGTATGTTGGGCTGGGAAGCATTCTGGAGTGTTCCAAAGAGATTGGTGGCATATACATTGGCAAATGCTGACCCAGAACTACCCAAGTTGATTGAATTAGTTGTGGCAGGTAAAATACTACCAGAAACGGTGCCGCCGGCTAGAGGTAGAAATGCAATACGTGGACTGATAGAAACCCATGTTTGAGCAGTATTAAACACCCATATGTTACCAGTCAAATCCACCACAAAATCACCGGGAGAAAAACTTCGGCTGGCAGTCGGTGCCCCTGATGTGGTCGCACCCAAAAAACGTGCACTCACAATACCAGTGACAAAACTACCCAGACAACTAAATAACGTTGCATCGACCGAACTCGCATTAATAATTGAAGAATTCGACATGTTCAAAAAGCCTCCCATGGTAAGTTGGGTTAATGTTCCGACTTGTGTGACATTTGGTTGAGAAGGGGTTGTCAACGTTCCACTCAATTGACTGGCCACAACGTTAATAGCATACACAGAAGAGAATGACTGTTGAGAAGAACCTAGGTTCACCGTACCCGTACACAGAATATCTCCAGTCATGGTACCACCCGCGAGACCCAGATACGTACCAGAAGACAAGAGACTCTGCCATCTCGATGACGACGTGTATACCCAAATGTTACCAGATAGATCAATGACAAAATCGCCAGAAATAAAAGTGCCTGATTGAGGTGCACCTGATGAAGTGGCCCCCACATATCGAGAAGGTATCGTGGCTCCTGAGACACCAGATACACTAAGAGCCTGAGTAGTCACATTGTTACCAACGAGTTCTGTAACATATAATTGAGTCAGGGGTGTGGAGGGAGTACCCAAACTATTTTTGATACTTTGCCAAGTGCTATTTGCACCATTGGAACAAATCCATAAATCTCCTGAAAGATCCACCGCAAAATCACCAGTCAAATATGAGCCACTTTTGGGACTCGAGCCATTTGTAGAGCCGATAAATCGACTCGAACTCAAAGAACTATTCAAACCAGTGACTTGGACAAAAGCGGAACTTCCTACCGATTTCCAACTTCCTGGCGTTCCGGCTGTTGAACAGATCCATATGTTGCCAGACAAGTCCACAATAAAATCTCCTGTTTCAAAAGCGCCCTTGGTGGGAGGTCCATTGGATGTTGCACCTGCGTATCGACTAGCTTGAACGGCTCCATCTACTCCAGATACAGCAATGAACTCGGCATTTATCAACGGTTGTTGTCCCATGTCTAACTCTCCACTCATAACACCTCCTGAGATGGACAATTTTTCGAAAAAAGCCACGACTCCCAGGGCTAGCGCTGTTAAAGAAATCACTCCCACAATCACCAAGACGATTTCCATAATCAAAATTATTTTGTCGGTGCTCAAAGGCTTGGAAGGGCCTGATGTGGTCTTTGGAGGCCCTATTTTGGGCTGTTGGGGTTGTGGTGTGGTCTTGGTTTTAATCATTTCTTACTCACAACAAAAACATTTCGTTTTCTCGAGCCGCGCGTTTTTGTGTGTTTATTGTTTCAAGCCCCCCAAAGAAACATGGCGAACTCGGATTCTGATACCATTATTTCTGACCTCCAAAAAAACGTGTCGAACTCGGGCAATCTGGATTTTTTGTCAAACAGACCGCATTATCTGGTTGAAACCGTTCGAGTGAAAAAAATACCATTCACACCCGTTCAAAAGTTACGCTTGTTATTTTGGATGTGTCTGCCCTGTTTTTTCCGTCGTCCTCACCCAACAATGATTATGGAGAAAATACCATGTTCTCACCCAGATTGTCAGTGATACGAATAAGTTATGACGAGAATTGGTGGACTTGGATTCTGGAGATCACGCTTGACAACCGCTAAAATTTGAATACATATACATACCAACATTGCATTGAGAAATTCACGGAGAAGGATTCTCAAAAATATCTCGTGTCTCAATGGTACTTGACGGGTCAGAATGGTCCGATAACTCTCGGCAAATGAGAATAGCCACAAGGTGCCGATCCATGCCGTCAAGATATTTCCGCGCAAGTCAAGCAACGCAAAGTGATACACTTCATACAGGGCTACCCAAGGTAACGTCAACCAGTAACCCTCTGAAAAATTGGTGCGTCCAAAAGTCTTTCGATTGCGAACTAGGGCTGTTATGCAGAACAGGGTGATTCCCAGCGTCACCGAAATCGGCCGAAATAAACCCAGGCCACAAAGGCCATGAACCATCATCAAAGGGAAACCCGTAAAATCCCAGAGACAAATGTGCATTGGTACGAACTGTACGAAAATGAGCCACACGGCAAAAATGACAACCATTTGAAAGAATGACCAAACAACAGGTCCAGCTCCTTGAGTGATAAATGGGAATCTGCGTGTTCCTTGGAATGATTATCAGTTCTGATAATAAATGACCATTCAGGCCCTGTGGAGCCCGGTTGAATATGATCAGAAACGAGTGAAAACTCTCTGTGGCGCATATTCCTTGGAAGACTTGAAAAAGATGGCTGCTCAAAAATATTTAGAGACAAATCTCACCAAGCCCTCTCTGGCGATTTGTGTTGCCCTCGGTAAATTGGTTTTCTTTCCAGATGAGCTAGGCAGATACCATCACGAGTCACTAGTAATAATGGTGAAACAATTGAAAGTTTTGCCGGGTGCGACAGATCGTGAATTAAATCACAAAACCAATCAGGAATTAGAATTTCTCTTACTAGAGACTTGGAAAGGTGGTAGTGATCTGGAGATGATTGAACATTTCCGTAAAGCCCTGCAATGGAGGGAAGTGATCGAGGGCCTCGAAGAACGGTTTTGCTCCCATAAAGCCAAAAAGTCCATGAGTATGCTCCGAGCCAAAGTGGACCAACGAGTCACCCAGATTTTAGACTCGTTCTTGAATTGGAATCGAGAGCACCATCAAAAGCGTGAATATTTCCTCAAAACTCGTAAAGCATCCCAGGAAGCCCAACTAGCTTTTCTCGCCTATCTGGATGTTATCAAGAAATTCTTTATTCAAGAACAGTCCTTTGGCCCGATTCCCCCAACTATCCTACAATGGTTCCAACAACCACAACCAGCCAACAAACAAGTCTTGTGTAACGTCTGTGACCACAAAGGACAACAAATACCATTTACTGTGGGTGACTATCTTGTGCCAGAAGTTATTATTCAAGAAATTGCCATTGTGGAACCATTCATATGGTTAGGGGTAAGTGGGAACTCGAAAAATCCTTGTCTTTGTCCAGCGGCACAACCTCTCGTGAAGGAGGCCTTTGTGGAAGGGGTCACTTTGGGACGTACATATGTCAATGGTGCTCTGTTAGTTCAAACATATGCTCGTGATCGACTCATGCCGTCTTCACATTCAACAACCCCAAATTTACAATCGATATCAGTATGGTTTCCGCCTCATCCGATTACTTTCCAAACCGAAGTTTACACAAAAACTATCATGACTTTACCAGAGTTGGATAGAAGTCATATGGCTTCTGCTACTTTGATTTTAGAACAACTGGGTAAAAAGGTAAAACCGGTGCTTTGGTTGTCAGCTGTTAAAGGATCTCAATTTTTCACCATTTCACCACGAGAGGCCGTTCGTCAGCTCGAAGAGACACTTTTAGACTTATCAGAGCTAAATCCCGTGGGTGAAAAGAGAGCGCTCAACCAAATTAACAGTGTGCGTAAGTTATATTTGGGTGAATCCAAACAACCCTCATTACCGCTCACTCTACCCCTGGTGGAGTTGGATATGAAAATGAATGAATTAGTGCATTATTTATTGCAAACACCCCAACTGGAATTATTTCACGAATATTTATCCACACACCCTAAACTACATGTGTTGGCTCGTATTTATGATCAGCTACATACTATCACATCCGCTCACTCACCCGTATTCTTTTTGGACCAAATCCCTCGTGAGGAGAATGTCTTTTCTGATAGTTTTCGACATCTTGACCAACTGGTGAAACAATATTCAAAAAATAGGCGAGTACCATATGTTCCAGATTTGGTGGTGCTTCAAGGGTCAGATCATGACCTGGTTGATGCTATCATTGTCAGAGCACAAACTAATCTCCTGAAACTTCAAGCCGCCCAAGAACGCTTGAAGGGCATCCGTATTCCCGAGGTCATTGAGGCCGCTCTTCGTTTTCGTTGTGAGATGGTTATCCATTTGTGTTCCACGCCCATTCAAGCCCAAAACCGTCAGGTCACTGTCATCCAACCTGATATAAGAGAAGTGGGAGTCCTCATAGAAACCCAGACGGATCCGGAGCTCAAGACCAAACTCCGACAATGTGATGACATATTGCGAGTCATATGGTCCACGAAACAAATTCAGTATCAGATTGATTGTCTGCCCTCTCGTCAGTGGTCTTGTTCGTGGCTTCGAAATCCTCAACTGTGCATCACTTTGGAAGATGTGTCTGGTGTGTTGACAAATTTATCAAGCAATCGACACTTACGAGCCCGTTTGGAACAACAAACAACCGATTCAAGTGGTACGGCCACTTTTTTGACACATGTCCTCAATTGGAACGACAAGTTACCATTAGGAAACACTTCCTTGTTGCCGGATATAGGTGCTCTGGGCAGATGTGCAGATATTGGAATTTTGAAAGAACTGTTCCCACTGGCTCAAATAGTCAAAATGGATGAGCTCATAGCCACTTTAACGCCCTTGGGGCTTTTACCTTCACCATGTACCTCAAATCTGGTGAACAACCGGCTATTGGAATCATATGGTATTTCTGCCACGGTTTTTGAGTCGCTCCCGGTGGCTACCTTACCGAAACCAAATACTTTACGAACCTCGGGTGAGATAAAACATGTGCCAAAAGATTTTTCCTTGGCTAATAGCTCCTGGTCTTTGTTGTATCCCAGGGCCGAGGGCGATGTGTTAGTCGTTCAGATGTTAAAAGAATTTATGGCCAGAAGTGTTGTTAAAGCACCCAAAACACCTACCAAACTACTTCAGAGACACACAGAAACATACCTGGGCGAATCCAGGCGTGCAGCCATGATATCAACATGGAAGGAGACAGGGCAAGATATTGCACTAGTCGCTAAATTGGAATTTGCCGCGAGTATTCTCAAACATTTTGGCATTGTTTATAGTCCAACAATGGGACAGTTTTTGTTTGTTCGAATTCCCAATGGGCGACCTTGTTACATCCATTGCCCGATTGCGGTAAGTTATGATTACAAAATCAATGAACCCGATTACGCTGAATATCTATGCAAACCTACCAATACCCCAACACTGACATGGTATGGAGAAATGACAGAAAAGGGTCAAGCAAAAGTGAGAGCTGTTTCAGGCACTCATGTGACCTGTTCTTTTCTTTCGTTTTGGAATACGATTGCCGAGTCTTACTCGATCCAAGATTTGAGACAAATGGCGGCGGTAGACAGTGCCTCAGACTTGGTAGAGCTAATTGACCATGTCAGCAAAGAACAGATGGATAAGCAGCGATGGTTGACCATCTTGACTTCCATAGCATCCATGTTGTATGAGACATCTGATACAGACTCTGTTTTGCTTGTGGACACGCTCTTATCTGTCAACAAAGCTTTTTCCCATCGAGATTTTATATTGGATGAGCCACAAGTTCGAGCGTTGGCTTTTCGTATTTTGGCGTCACCAAAAGAAGCTTTGGCTCATCAGTTGTTTACCTCGTCTTTCGCCATCCGACCGTATTCCAAGTTATATCTGAAAATACAAAGGCTTTTGGGCGTGGACGAATTGATGACGAAACTTCCCACCGGGGTGATATCCAGCTTTCGTGAATTCATTATAGAAAAATACGCTTTCTTGTCGTTGTGGATTGATCAAATGGTGCCATTGTTATCATACTCGGGAATTGATGCACATCTTCGATTTTTCCACTTGGTTTGGGGCGCTGTGTTGCAACTCTCCAACAATCAAGAGTGTTTCCGACTTTGTCAGGCGATTCGAGAGTCTACCTGTGCTTTGCGAGTGTCACCTCTGTTACAATCTCAACCTTATGTTCTGGCTCGTTTGCAACAGAGTCAATTCGATTGGGGGGAAGTCGTTGGTACCTCTTCGACCTTGTCGTTCGTCGAGGCCTGTGCATTTTTGAAACGATATGTAGGTGTTTATTCGCTCAGTGGTGTTTTCAATCTTTTTGTTGCTTTGATCCACCCAAGATCCGAAGAAGAATTATTGCACTTGTACGCCATCTCAGGGGCGGTGGTGCTCCTCGTGCTCAACGACCCCGCATACAAATCGGAAACCAATATGGATTTGACTGACTTGAATGAGGGATTATCTGTGGACGATTTTCCTCATAATTTTACTTCAGGCAGTTCGGAGATCAATATGACGAGCTTGTCTCTGTATCAATCCACTATCGATTCCATCTTTTTCATTGATAAGAGTGCGAGCGATCGTCTCGTCATACAACAACTACGCAAACGAACTGAGCAAATCCAAAAGAATGTTGCCAAGTCATTGCCGAGTGCAGGCCATTTGATGTCCGTGTTCTTGCAATTCCACTTGTTGCCAACTTGGGCTCAACGCTTACGGGGAGAGTATGAGGTCAGTCAACGCAAAAGAGTGTTGGAAATGGCGGAATGCTCTCGGGTGTTTAAAGAATTTAATAATGACTATACACAGCCTAATTTACTATATAGGCCTCCGACCAGTTCTAAATCCATTCAACCGTTCCAATCAAATCTTTCCCCACTTCAACGCAATTAACAATTGTGGGCATCAATCCAATTTGATTCACCTGCCGTGGAATGTCCTTTGGATTATCTAGAGTGGTACCAACGACA
>VFSW01001162.1_pt1 | contig 39672 bp, 27 predicted proteins | sample 5358111 | NCBI WGS metagenome assembly VFSW01 (sample SAMN11554181, study PRJNA540505) | mine drainage metagenome | isolation source: sediment from site ElyBrook_90M | place: USA: Ely Copper Mine, Vershire, VT | collected 2017
GAGATTCCCGCCAGCCCGCCCGCGGACGGGGCTAAACCGGCCGCGGCCGCCGCGAGAAAAAACGCCGCCGCCAAACTTGACTTCACTGCCTTCGAACGCATGACTTATCGCCTCCTGAAAAACAACCCGATGCCTGGAACGGGAATGGTTTTCCGATGGTACGATTTCTGAGTTACAAGGCAATTAACAAGGCGTTTCGACTCCATCTCGAAATACCGGACAGGCCCGGCGCGGAACCGGCGCGGACCGGGGGCTTGACTCGAACGCCAAATTCATATATATATTCCTGAACGTTTTTTGTGCAGTTCGCGGACGGCTTCTCGGTCCTGAGAACGCAACGGGGGATATATGATCAGATTCGGCATCCTTTTCGGAGTACTTTTGTGCGCCGCGCCGTTGTTCGCGCAGAGCGACCGCGGAACCATCACGGGCGCCGTTACGGATTCAACCGGCGCCGTCATTGCCAACGCGCCGCTTCAGGCCAAAAACTCGCTGACGGGCATCGTCTACGATGGCTCCACCTCCGCCACCGGCAACTACACCATCTCTCAGCTGCCGGCCGGCTCGTACCAGATTTCCATGTCGGCGCCGGGGTTCAAAGCCTATACCCGCGCGGGCCTGACCGTTGAGGTGGCGCAGGTCCTCCGCGTCGACATCGCGCTCGAAGTCGGCGCCGCCACCGAATCCGTCACCATCACGGCCGCCGCCACGCTGTTGAACACCGAAACCGGCGACGTGCGCCACGACATCCGCGCGGAAACTCTGGACGAACTTCCGGTCCTCGGAATCGGCGCCGGCCAGGCGGGAAGCTCCGGCATCCGGAATCCCAACGCCATGGTCAACCTGATTCCCGGAACGTTTTTCATTCCCAATTCCGAAGTCCGCGTCAACGGCGCTCCGGACAACACGCAGTCTTTCCGGATCGAAGGCCAGGACGCGTCCAACACCGGCACTCCCGGAGTGGCCGCGCAGACGCAGCCGAGCGTCGATGCCATCCAGGAGATCGCCATCCAGACCAGCAACTACGCCGCGGAATACGGGCAGGCCGGTGGCGGGGTCTTCAACCTCACCATGAAATCGGGCACCAATCAGTTCCACGGGAGCGTCTACGATTACTTCGTCAATGAGGATTTGAACGCGAACCAGCCCTTCACCGGCACGCCCCGGCCCCGCAACCGGAGAAACGACTACGGCTTCACGGTGGGCGGCCCTGTGTGGATTCCGAAGGTGTATAACGGCCACGACAAGACATTCTTCTTCTTTAACTTCGAGCAGTTCCGCGAGGCTCTGGCCATCAACACGCAACAGGAAACGGTGCCCACCGCCGCCTACCGCCAGGGCAACTTCGCAACGGCAATCCCCGCCGGCGCCCCCAAAATTGGCACGGATCCCGCCGGAAACCCGATCTTCCAGGGAGAGGTCTACGATCCCACCTCGTTTCAAACGGCGCAGAACGGCACGGTCTATCGCAATCCGTTCCCCAATAACGCCATTCCGCAAAGCCGCTTCGATCCGGTCGCGGTGAAGATTCAGAATCTGTTTCCGTCGCCGCTCGGACCCAATGCGAATGCGATCGTCAATAACTATCTCCCGAGCATTCCCACCACGCGAGTCACGCAGATTCCGTCCATCAAGCTCGATCAGGTGGTGGGTAACAACGGAAGGTTGTCTTTCTTCTGGCAGCGAACCCAGACTACGGCCCCCATCTCGGCCACCTTCGGCCAGATCGACGGCCTGCCGGACCCGCTCGCCACCAATCTCGGCACCTTCCAGAATGCGCCGCTTTACCGTTTGAACTACGACTACACCTTGTCGCCAACCATGCTGCTGCACTTCGGCGCGGGTTATCGCTCAAATTACTTCTTCGTTCCCTCCGTCAACGAGGAAGGCAATGTGCCAAATTATAACGCCTCCACGCAACTGGGTTTGAAGGGAGGTCTTACCAACATCTTCTTTCCCCCGTTCCAGGGCTTGTGCGCGGGCGGTACGGTCAGTTCCTGCGGCGGCCAGGGGGGCATGATGAATTTCGGCTCCGCCAGCTATGCAACCAACATCAGCCAGGTACCCTCTTTCAATACCAGTCTTACAAAGGTCAAAGACAACCACACCTTCAAGTTCGGCGGGGAATTCCGTACGGAGGGCTACCCCGGCCACGTACAGGCCAATACTTCCGGCACGTATATGTTCTCGCCGAATCAGACCGGCCCATACCCCACCGGAGCGCCGGTCAACATCTCGAACCCGCCCGGGTTTGCTTATGCCAGCTTCCTGCTGGGTCTGGTGAATCAGGTCACGATCGCCAATCCGGTGGATCCGCGTCTGGGCAAGAAGGTACTCGGCTTCTATGCCCAGGATTCCTGGAAGGTCACGCGTACGTTCACCCTGGATTACGGTCTTCGCTACGACTATTCGACCTATCTGAAAGAGGAGTACGGCCGCAACCCCTACTTCTCGCCCACCACGCCCAATCCCGCGCTCGGCGGCATTCCCGGAGCGGTGGAGTTCGAGGGCAACGGCCCCGGACACTGCAATTGCAACCTCGCGCATAATTATCCCTGGGCCTTCGGCCCGCGTGTGGGAGCGGCCTGGCAGATCACTCCAAAGACCGTATTCCGGGCAGGCTTCGGCATCGTCTATGCCACGACCGAAAGCAACAACAACGCGAACACGGGCCTCGCCGGATCGTCGGGCTCGGCCATCGCGCCCAGCTTCGGCGCGCCCGTGACCACGTTATCGCAGGGCATCGCAGGCGTGCCCAATATCTATCCGCCCGCCTGGCCCAATCTCAATCCGAGCCAGTTCAACATCAGCGGCACACCCTCCACCTTCACTCCGGTCTTCATGGACCCGAATGCCGGGCGGCCCGCAAGGCAGTATCAATGGAGCGCGGGCATCCAGCGTGAGATCTTCCCCAATCTGCTGCTGGACGTTTCCTATATCGGCAATCGCGGCATCTGGTGGTATGCGCCGGGGCTCGAAAATATCAACGCGATCAACCCGGCCACGCTCGCGGCGAAGGGGATCAACCTGAACAACGCTACGGATCGAACGCTGCTGACCTCTACTCTGAATTCCCCGCTGGCGATCTCACGCGGATTTGGAACCGCACCCTACGCGAGTTTCCCGCTCACCCAGACCGTTGCTCAGTCGCTCCGCCCGTTCCCTCAATTCAACACCATTCTGTCTTACTGGACTCCTTTGGGAGACACCTGGTACGACGCGCTCCAGGTCAAGGTAACCAAGCGGCTCTCTCATGGCCTGACCTTCGTCAGCACCTTCGCCAAACAGAAGACTCTCACCATCGGAACCGAGCGGGACCCCAACCCGGGCACCGCGGGAAACGCCCTGACCAACGATGTATTCAACCGCAACAACAACAAATACATTTCCGCCTACGACCAACCACTGGTCTTCAACATCTCACTGACTTACACCACGCCCAAATTGGGCATCGGCAACAAAGTGGCCTCCTGGCTGCTCCGCGACTGGACCTATGGAGCCTTCCTGGAATACGCCAGCGGCCTGCCCATCCAGGCCCCCTTCGCGAACAACAACCTCAACTCACTGTTGTTCAATGCGATTCCGGGAGGCCCTCCCGGCTCCGGCACCTTCGCCAACCGGGTTCCCGGCGTCCCTCTCTATACCGTGGACCTCAACTGCCATTGCTATAACCCCAGCACCACGTTTGCCTTGAATCCGGCCGCATGGACCGATCCCGCCGGCGGCCAGTTCGGAACCTCGGCGGCTTACTACAACGATTACCGCACTCAGCGCCGCCCCACCGAAAACATGAACTTCGGGCGGACCTGGCGGATTAGAGAGTCGCTCAGCCTGAATGTTCGGGCCGAGTTCAGCAACATCTTTAACCGCTCGCTATGGAACAATCCGGCCGCAACCAATGCCCTGGCGCCGCAACTTCACGCCCCGAACGGGAACGCCTCTTCGGGCTTCGGCTATATGAATACGACAACCTTCAGCGCCTTCACCGGTCCCAACATCCTGCCGCGGCAGGGCGTACTGGTGGCGCGTTTTACTTTTTGACGAAGTAGCCGGAATCGACCGCGCCCATCCACATTCCGAGGGGGCGCGCCTGCCGCGGATCGCCGCCGGTATCGAGCGTGGCGCGGACCGCGTAGTGAGCCGCCAGCAGGTCCGGCAGCGTCCGCTCCCGGCCGTTTTCGATGGCCGTGAATTTCTTCAGCGTCAGCAGGATTTCGTATGTCCCGCCGCGCGCGATGCGGGCGATAATCGGCTCGATGTGCCCGGCGATCCCCGGCGGTCCGTTGAGGTTAAACAGGTCGGACTCCCTGCCCGACGGCGACTTGACCAGGAACACCAGATTGTAGACGGCGCCCTTGCCCGTCATGCCGCCGAGCAGCACCTGAATCGGGCCGGAGCCCATGTTCTCAAACACCAGCCGCAACTGAGGTTCCGGGGCAACGGGGCCAGGGCCGATGCCCAGCCGCATACCATCCGAAACCGGCCCCCATGCAACCGGATCTTCCGCGAATACCGGAAGCGCGGACAGCGCGAGGGCAACCGTCAGAGCTGCACGCACTGGCCACCCGCCGCCAGAAACTCCCGGACCGCGGCCTCGCCCGCGGTCTCGGAAAGATGCGCCGTCGCGTTCGTTACGAGCGATACCTTCCGCCCGGCCTTCAACAAGCCCATCACGGCGCACTTGACGCAGTACTCGGTGAAGACCCCATAGACGAAGCACTCGTCGATGCGCAGTTTGTCCAGTAATGGCAGGACATCCGGGTTGCTGAACAGGTCGAGATCGTCTTTCTCGACGACGATCTGCCTTGAACGGTCGGCGAGCAGCGTCGCCGCCGGTTTCCGCTGCCCCACGGTTCCAACGATGCAATGAGGCGGCCAGACCAGGAACTCGCGCGCGTCTTCCGGATGCGCGCACATGGTCGAAATCAGCGGAATGCCCTGCTCGGCCGCGGCATGGTTCAGGCGCGCAACTTCCGGGATGACGCGCTCGGCGCCCGGCCCGTAAAGCGCTCCGGCCGGAAACACGAAGTCGATCTGCGTATCGATATCGAAAAAGGCTTTCATGAGTCTATGAGCTGCCTCAGCCGCAGTGAGTGCTTCGTGTGGCGGGTCCGCGACGGCCACTGCGCCAGCGCATTTTGCGCGCGTTCCCGAATCTCCGCCGCACAGGGCAGAGGTGCGATCGGATTGCCGCCAATCATCACCGGTTTCAGCATCGCCTCCGCGCCCATGGCGCATTCCGTCTGCAGGGCGAGAAGATCGTAATCCGGGAACCGGAAGAGCTGCTTCGCGCCGGGGAGCGTGCGCTTGTCCGGACTGTTCTTGGCGGTATAACGGGTCTCGTTCCCGCGCTTGATTTCGACCAGCTTATAGATCGTGCCCATGGAAGGCGCATCGCCCGAAGTGGCCAGTTCGGTGCCCACGCCGAAGGCGTCGATGGGAGCGCCGTCTTCCACAATGGCCGCGATCTTCGCTTCGTCCAGATCGCCGCTCGCCATGATCTTCGCGCCCTGCAAACCGGCGGCATCGAGGATCCGGCGGACCTCGCGCGACAGGCCCGGCAACTCGCCGCTGTCGATGCGAACGCCCCACAAAGGCTTGCCGAGACGGGCCGCAATCCGCGCGCCTTCCACCGGATCGTGCGTATCGATCAACTGCACGGTTCGCTCGCCGAGCAGACGCTGCAACTCCGCGAACGCCGCAGTCTCCGTCTCGAACGACATGACCCAGGAATGCGCGGCCGTCCCCATCACGGGAATGCCGAACCGGAAACCCGCGAGGGCGTTGCTGGTGCCGGCGCAGCCTCCGATATAAGCCGCCCGCGCGCCGAGCACGCCCGCTTCCGGCGTGTGCGCGCGGCGCGTCCCGAATTCGACCACGTCGCGCCCCTCGGACGCATGCGCCAGGCGCGCGGCTTTGGTCGCGATCAGGGTTTCGAACGTGATCGACGAGAGCAGATATGTTTCGGGTAGCTGCGCCTCGATCAGCGGCGCGCGGATATTCATCACCGGCTGCCCCGCATAGAGCACCGTGCCTTCGGGAACGGCGAAGACATCGCCCGTAAACCGGAAACCGGCGAGATAATCCCAGAAACCTTCGTCCGCGCTGCGGAAGTTGTCGAGACCGCGCAGATACGCGATCTCCTCCGCTTCGAAGCTCAGATTCAGCAGATATTCCACCGCCCGGTGCAGCCCCGCAACCACCACGAATTCGCGATTGCGCGGCAGGCGCCGAATGGTGAATTCGAACGTCCCGATGTCGTGTTGCCTCGATGCGCCGAAGTAACCGGCGGCCATCGTCAACTCATACAGATCGGTGAGAAGGCCGTTCAAGCTACTTCTTCTTTTCGGGTTTCGGCGCCTCGAAAGGCTTGATCCCCGAGATGGCTTTCCGCAGATCGTCGATACTCTTCGCGTCCACAACGTAGACGGACGGTTCGCCTTCGCGCTGCGCGTCGTAGGCGTCGCCGTCTCTATTCAGCGCCACCTTTTCGGACCGGCGATTGTCTCCGTAAGTCACTCCCAGAGTTAACGCCTGGGTGCCGGCCATCTTGTCCGAAAACTTCGTCGCGCTCAGATCCCGAAGCTTGTCGATCACGGTCTGGAGGGTGCCCGCATCGTATTGAGTCGAACCGGAACTCCACTTGTCGCCTTGCTTCTTGTAAGACACGCCGTCGATGTCGAGTTGCGACGGATCGTTGAAGCCGAAGTCGAACAGTTTTTTATTACGAAAATCGTCCGCGCCCTTGCCAATGCTGTCGCCGATCTCTCCGGCGACCTTATAGATGCCCGCGACGGCGGAACTCTTCGCGTAATAGCTGTTGTTTTTGCCTTTATGGACTTCGAGCGTCTGAGTCCCCTGGGCATCCGTGGTGGACGCGACCCCAACCTTCTCGCCTTTGGCGTATTGTTCGGCCGCGGCCTTCGCGTCGCTGTCGGCCGATGTCAGATCCATCTTCGCGTCTTTCAGTTTGCGGATCAGGTCGTCCACCTGCAGGCTGTCGGCGCGCATGGGCTTCGGCTTCGTAATCTGCCAGTCTCCCTGCGCATTCTTTCCAAACTCGACAGGCTGCTTGCCGGTCACAGTCACCGAGGTCAACTTGTCCTGATTGAACGTCAGGAGCCGCTTGTCGCGCAGATCGTCGACCGTCTTGTCGAAGCCCACCTTCGCATAAGAAGGCAGCGTGTAGACCTTCGAATCGCCCGCCAGTTTGGCGTAAGTGCCGGTGGCGGCCGGCGTATCGCTGCCAAGCAGCAGTTTATCCGTCTTCCCGCCCTTCAGCGTGACATCCACTTCGAGCGCCGGATCGGTTAACCCGAACTCGCCCAGACTGGCGGGATGTTCGTCGATCAGGCGATCGGCATTGAGCGGCGCGAGACTGCCCGCCAGCATACCGGCCGCATCCTGATCGGCCGACATCGGCGCGGGCTTCACGATCTGCCATGTGCCCGCCAGTTTCGCCAGTTCGATGGGCTCCGAACCGGGCTTTACGATCCGGATGCCCTCGACCTGCTTCTGATCCGCGGCAATCAGTTTGGGCGCGGGCGGCGTAGTCGATTTCGCATCCGTGGCGGGGTGTTTGTTCGACCACCACACCAGCCCGGCCAGCACGATCAGAACGCCGATTGCAGTATAAAGTCCACCAACTTTCATGGCCTGACCTATCTCCGCTTCCACCAGACCGAAACGCCGGAGAAGATCACGATGAAAGGCAGAAAGATCACGCTCGTCAGGAACAGAACCCGCATGGCGGAACCCGTCACATGCAGCCGCCGGTCTTCCGGTTGCTTCGGGCGGATCGAAATCAGGTCTTCATCCGATGTCAGCCAGTTCATCATGTTGAGCGCGAGATCGCGGTTGCCGATCGGCGCCGCCAGAATATTGTTGGCCATCCAGCTCGAACTTCCCACCACCACGACGCGGCCCTGCGCGGAACCCGTCCCGACGGTGGATACCGCGCCCAGAGTGAACGGGCCTTTCTTCGCCGTCGCCAGATCCGCCTCCTTGATCGGCAGTTTCGGGTTGGTCAGCGAGAAACTGTCCGCCGTGCTGGAGAACAGCTTCTCGGCTGGCGACTTCACTTCGAGACTGCGGGAGAGCGGAAAGACGGTTGCGTTGTCCGACATCACGCGCACGATCGGGTGCTGTTCGTAAGAGCCCACCACGGGGGAAAGCTGTCCGAACAAGCGGCTCGCCGAACCCAGATCGAGGATTACATCTCCGTTCGGGGTAATGCCCCACTCGGCCACCAGCGCCGCCAGACCGGGCGTGTCGCCCATCTTCTGCTCCGGCAGATTCAGCACGGCGTCGAAGCCGAAGATGGCCCGTCCGCCGCCGTTCACGAAGGTCTTGAGCGCATCGATCGCCGGTTGCAGGTAATCGTGCTTCGGCCCTCCGACAACCACCACGGCGCAGGCTTTCGGAACCTCCGGTTTTTCGATGAGCGAAATGGTATCGGTCTTGTAATTGTTCTTTTCGAGCGCGTCTTTGAGGGTCGAATAACCGTCGCGCCCCGTCTCCGCGAGCGTATGTTCGCCGGAACCGTTGACGAAACAGACGGTCTTCGCGCCACTCTTCGAAGCCCGCACCAGCGCTCCGGTGAGTTCTTCTTCGGTGAGCCCTTTGGCGGTTTCCTTCTTCTCGCCGTTGTCGACGATAATGTCGCCCATGGCGCGCGCGCCTTCCACGCGGGCCACGTCCGGCTTCTTGTCCGGATCGACGTATTCCACCTTGATCTTCGGCGAAAGGTTCTTGTACCGGTCCAGCATGTCGCGGGCCTGATCGAAGGCATCGCTCCGGCCGAAGTAATAAATGGTCACGTCGCGCTTGAGACTGCCGGCGACTTTCGTCGTCTCGCCGGAGAGCGTGAACTGCTTGTTGGAAGTCACGTCGACGGTCTTGTTGTGGTGGTCCGCGAGCCAGTTGGCCGCGACGACGACGACAAGAATCACGACTACGTAGACGGCGGCAAACGCGCCATAGCGCGTCTGCCGGGCCTTGAGCATGCCTTTAAACGATGAATCGGCCATCTTAAGCTCTCCACCTCATGGATTCGAGAGACTGCGAGGTCAGAAAGAGCCCGAGGAAGATCGCGGACAGGTAAAACACCACGTCCTTCGAATCGACGATGCCCTTCGAGAACGGCTCGAAGTGAGTAAGGATGGAACAATAAGCCACGGCCGCGGCCCAGGGGGCATCGTTATACGAACTGACCCAGCTCAGGACCCACAGCAGCAGGCAGACGGAGAAAGTGGCGGCGCCCGCGATGATCTGATTTTTCGTCGTGGTGGAGATGAAGGTCCCGATCGCGAGCACCGTCCCGCCCTGCAGGATCAGGCCGAGATAGCCGGTCAGGATGGGGCGCCAGTCGGGCTGGCCCCAGGCGAAGAGCAGGGCGACATCGACGGCGGAAACGCCGAGCACGCAAAGATACATGGTCATCGCTCCCAGCCATTTTCCGAGAATGATTTCCCAGTCGCTGATGGGAGACGTCATCAGAAGTTCGATGGTGCCGGTTCGCTTCTCCTCCGCAAAGAGGCGCATGGAAATCAGCGGAATGAGGAAGAGGCCCACCACGCTGGCGTTGCCGAGCAGCGGCGCGATGACGTAGTCGTTGATGCTCATGGGCTGCTGCTGGCCTCCCAGCTGTTGCTGCAGACCCGCCTGCACGAAGTATGCGGTCGCGCTGTAAAAAAAGAAGCCGAAAACCAGGCCGAAGAGCGCCATCAGCAGATAGGCAATGGGCGAAGTGAAATACGACCTCAGCTCTTTGCCGCAAATGGTGAAGATATTTCTCATTGCGTTACCGGATTCTCCTCTTTTTCGTTTGTGCTTCGGTCAACCGGAGATTTCTGTTCCGATCTGGTGAGTTCGAGGAAGATTTCCTCAAGCGATTCGCCCACGGCCCGCAGTTCCGTCAGATCCCACCCGGACTGCACCACCGCGCGGGCGAGTTCCGGCCGCACCGAGTAGTTTTCCAGACCGTGAACCTCAAACGTTTCCGCACCGTCGCGGCTGTCGCGGGATACGACTCGCGCCACGCCGGCTACCCTCTCCAGACACTGTTTGACGGCCTGCGGCGGAGCGCCCGCCACCTCCACCAGCACCGATTCCGAAGCGCGCCGGCGGTTGTGCAGGTTCGCGACGGTATCGGAAACCACAATCTCACCGTTATTGATAATGATGACCTTGCTGCAGGATTGCTCCACTTCGGACAGAATGTGGGTGCTCAGAATGATGGTGTGATCGCCCGACAGGCTGGCGATCAATTGCCTGGCTTCGCGCTGCTGCTCGGGATCGAGGCCCGAAGTGGGTTCGTCGAGAATCAGCACCGGCGGGTTGTGAATAATCGCCTGCGCGATGCCGACGCGCTGCCGGTAGCCCTTCGAGAGTTTGCCGATGATGGTGCCCTTCACGCCCGCGATGGCGGTGCGATCGCAGACTTCGGCGACCCGCTTCGGAATCTCGGCAGAAGGAATGCCCTTGAGCTTCGCGACAAAAGTTAAATAGGTGGACACCTCCATCTCGGGATAGAGCGGAGGGGTTTCGGGCAGGTAGCCGATGTGTTTCCGGACGTCGAGCGATTGTTCGAGGACGTCGAAACCGGCGACCGTGGCCTTTCCCGCCGTTGGCGGAAGAAAGCAGGTGAGGACTCGCATCGTCGTCGTTTTCCCGGCGCCGTTCTTGCCGAGGAATCCGACGATCTCGCCCTTGCCGACTTCGAAGGAGATGTTGTTGACCGCGACATGGCGTGCGTAGCGCTTGGTCAGGCCTTCGACTTTGATCATAGCTTTAAGTTTGACGGGCATGGCGGGCATAGTGTTACGCTGCGCCAGTCCGTAGCGAGACTATGATACCAGGATCGGTGGGGCGTGGCGGGGTGGGGGTGAATTCCGAGCGGTGCGCGCCGGCGGGCGGCTCGGGTTCCCGGGTTGCCGCAGGACGCAGTATTGTGTTTTCAATAAGTTGCTGGGTTCGTTTGTTCAGAATTGCATTTGGGGGCGTGGAAGTCTCGACGGATTCATCCTGGTAGTTTTCCGAGGCGTGGGCGGCGCCGGGTTGGAAAGTCTGGATCATGTCGGGTCCATTGTGGCAGACCAGGGAGGCAGTTTCGGCGGGAACTGGCGGTAAGCGATTGATTTATTGGGGAAATTCGTGCGGGAACAATTCGTGAATGCTTTGCGCGGCGACTGCGGCGGGATGGTATTCTACCAGGTGAAGGCAAGAATTCTGCAAAGCCTGAATCTCAAGAACCCAAGGGCCTGGTTGCTGGCTTCGGAACTCTCCCGGCTTACGGGGGAAAGCCTTACCGCGGCCGTGATCGCGGCGCTTGAGCAGCGGCTCGAAGCGGAGCGCCGGAAGCGTGGCGGACGCACACAGGCGGAGAAGATCCTGGCATTCGGGGAGCGATTCGCGCCGGGGATGGCGCCCGGCACCCGGTCGTCGGATCATGCCATGGATCTCTACGGCGACGACGGAATGCCGCGATGATTCTGGACACATGATTCTCGATACATCCGCGCTCCTTGCTGTGTTACTGAATGAGCCGGAGGCGCGGCGTTTCGCGCTGGCGATCGAGAGTGCCGCCGTGGTGCGGATGTCCGCGGCGAGCTATGTCGAGGCGGCGATCTACGTAGACCGGAACGGGGACGAAGTCCGGCGCGCGATGCTCGATGTGTTTCTGGCGGAATTCGAGATCCGGATCGAGCCGGTTACCGCGGAGCAGGCGCTCGTTGCCCGCCAGGCCTTTGTTTTATTCGGCAAAGGCCGGCACAAGGCGGGGCTGAATTTCGGCGATTGCTTCAGCTGTGCTCTGGCCAGGGCGTATCGGGAGCCGTTACTTTTCAAGGGCGGGGATTTCGGGCATACCGATCTGGAAGCGGCTTGACTGCGGGTCACACATCCCGGTCAGCGAATACTCGCAGTTGATCGGGGATCTATTCCGGTATCTGAATTGTATTGCGCCGCCACCGCAAAGCACATGAGATCCTCGTTCCATTCGGCCTTGAGCCAGCCAAGCCAACGAGATGGAACGGGGACCAGGCAGCGGGCGCGGCCTAACCACGTGGTTCCGGATCGCGCTTGTTCAAACAGCGCGTCGGCAGTGCCGCGCGGCCGGAGTGGCCGCGTTTCCTATGATGGACAATCAGCGGCTGCCGGGCGGGGTTGGCGCGCAACACGACCGGGTCCGTGTGCTGTCATTCCTCACCGAAGACGGTGTCGAACCGACCAGCAACCGGGCCGAACGGGACCCGCGCCCCGCGGTGATCGCAAGGTCTCGCATTACTGTTAAGCCCTCCCGCACCGGCCTGAATTCCCCGCTAATCAATTACCGTGGGTTTTCTTGCCAGGTGAAGCCTCATTGATACCCACTTCCCTGGGCGGCCAACAACGGTTCGCAATCCAGCGAACACATCGATCCGGCCACGCGCCCTCAGTTCGCGAATATAGGCCGAGCGCTGAAACATCTGCCCGACGAGGACTTAAGCGTCCAGGGACAGGAGCTGGTGGATTTTATCAGCGCCGTGGAGGATCCTTGACACAACTACGAAAAGCAATGCTGGAAGAACTCCAGGCGCCCGATTTATACCGTTTGAGGCGGCATTAGTACCCGACACTCGGGATCTTCCGGATAATGCAGCCCAGGCCGGGTTACAATCGGTCCTTGGTCACACACCGCATGGGGTCGCCGCAACGTTTGACGTCAATCATAGTTGTGTTTTTGGCTGCGCTGGCCGGAGGCATCGGGCGAGCCGACGCGGCGACCGCGACGACCCTTCAGGCAGCGCCAATGGCGTCGATCTTCGGCCAGGCGGTAACGTTGACTGCGACCGTGAGTCCCGGCAGCGCCACCGGCAATGTCACCTTTTATGACGAAACGGCGATTCTGGGTTCGGCTTCCCTCACTAACGGAACGGCCGTCCTCTCAACCACGGGTATCGCCTACGGAATCCGGCACATCAAAGCACGGTATATCGGAGACGTGAACAACTCCGGAAGTTTGTCGGCAACTGTAATCGAAACGGTTACGACACAAGGCGGTGGCGGATTCGTTACCGCGCCTGGTCAGCTGAATTTTATCGGCTCCGGCCGGCCTCACTCCGTCGTCGCGGCGGATCTGAATCATGACGGTCACCCGGATCTGATCGTTTCAAACGAAAACTATCCGATCAGCCAGACGACTGTGAGCGTCTTCCTGAACAACGGCGACGGAACCTTCGGTGCAGCGGTCCCTTATCTGGACGGTAACGATGCCGTGTCAGTCGCTGTTGCCGACGTGGATCTGGACGGCAATCCGGACATCCTTGTTTCGGAGGCGCCGGGGTCGCAATTGACCGGAGCGGGACTTTTCCTGTTGAAAGGAAAAGGCGACGGCACTTTCCCAACCGATACGGTCGTCAGACTTTCCAAATATGGAGGAAAGATCGGAATTGCGGACTTCAATGCCGACGGATACCCGGACTTGGTGGTTACAAATTCAATAGGGATTGGGGCGGCCGGCACCGCGATTTCGGTGCTGCTTGGGAATGGAGACGGGACCTTTCAGGCGCTTCCGGATTTCGACGCGCCAGTCGCGATTTCGGACCTTGTCGTGGGAGATTTCAACGGTGACGGCATTGCCGATCTGGCCCTGTCGAGCAACACGGGCTTCAACCCCGGCTCCGTGGTGGTGATGATGGGAAACGGCGACGGGACCTTTGGCACGCCTGCCTCTTACAACACCGGAGACGCCGTTTCGCTGGCCGCTGCCGACGTGAACCACGACGGTGTATTGGACCTGATCGCAGGGAACTACAACACGCAGTCACTCAGCATCCTGCCGGGAAACTCGAACGGCACGTTTCGACAAGCCATCACCAGCAATTTCACCCCCGGCCCGCCGGGAGACTATGGGAGCGATGCATGCGGTTGCGCTGTGACCGTAACTGACGTCGACGGCGATGGGAATCCAGACATAATATTCGCGCTGGGCATTTCGTACGGCAACGGCGATGGAACGTTTCGAACCTATGTCCCGTTCGGAAGTTCTCCATCCGCAACGATTTATCCGATTCTGGCAGTTGCCGATCTGAACGGGGATGGCATCGCCGATATCGCGACTCCAACGCTCCTCCTCATGGGACATCCATCGCCGGTCCTCTCCGTGACCGCGACGCCCGAGCCTGCTCAGGCAGAACAACCGCTGACGCTTACGGTAACCGCAAGCCGGCCGGATGCCACTGGCACGATCAGCGTTATGACTGACTCGTATCCAACCACCGTGGGAACGGCAGTGCTCGTGAATGGATCCGCGACGGTCGTTCAGAATCAGGCGCAGCCGGGCAGCAACTACTTCTGGGCGAGTTATTCCGGCGACAGCAAATACGCCGCCACGGAATCTCCGGAAATCTATGTGCTGGCGCAGAGGCCGGGACCGACGGTGACTTTGACGGCGACGCCGAACCCGGCAGTCCTGGGACAGGCCGTTACGCTAACGGCGACATTGTCTCAGAGCATCGGCAACGGGCAGGTCTCTTTTTACGATGGCGCCGCGCTGCTGAATTCGCAAACACTCTATGGGAATTCTGCGACGATCACGGTCTACCTCACTCCCGGAATACACCAGCTGAACGCCATCGTGCCGCAGTATCAAGGCTACACCGCTTCCTCGGCGAGTGTAACGGAACAGGTGAACGAGAATTCCGGCGGGCAACTCGGGAACGGCGTCCTGTACGCCACCGTGGCCGGAGCCCCCGGTGCGCTGGCAGTCATGGACCCCAATAACGACGGAATTGCGGACCTTGTGGTGGCCAATACCACTGGGCAGACGCTCGATCTGTATCTGGGAGATAACGGTTCTGTCCGCGCGCCGGTCGGGCTCTATTTGGGATTTACTCCCGGCGCACTCGCAACGATACCGGCGGTGCCCACGAGAGCCTTCTCAGGCCAGTCGGTGCTGGTAACAGATCCTGCGGATAATCTGCTCTACACAGCGGGATTTGGCAACTTCAACTCGACGACGCCCAGCTTTCTCAATTCCGGCATCCCGGTCGGCACGCAACCCGTGGCTGTTGCGACAGCGGACTTCAATAACGACGGAGTGGCGGATGCGGTGACGGCGAACGCCGGGTCGAACGATGTCACGCTGCTCACCAGCAACACGTCCAATCCCATCGGCCGAACCGATATTCCTGCCGGCAACCATCCGGACGCGATCGTAACGGGTGATTTCAATAACGACGGTCAGGCAGACTTCGCAGTCGCGAACCGGGACGACAACAACGTCATGATTTTCGCCGGGAACGGGGATTCCACGTTCCAGGCGCCGGTTACGGTGAGTCTGGGAGTATCGCCTGCTGCTATTGCAGCGGGAGATTTGAACGGCGATGGAAAACTCGATCTGGTCGTCGTATCGGCGCAGGCGGGGCAAGTCATCGTGCTGCTTGGGAACGGCAACGGAACATTCCGGAATTCGGCAAATTACTCCGCTCCAGGCGCAGCGTCAGTGGCTGTGGGTGCGTTCGGGAACACCGCCGCCCCTGCGCTGGCGGTTACTGCTTCGACGGGCCTGCTCGTCTTCTCCGGAAACGGCGACGGCACATTCAGCGCACCGGCCGGTTTCCCGCAGTACGCCGGCGCGGCCGCAGTGGTGACAGGCAACTTCAGTCCGGACCAGCGGATGGAACTGGCCATCGGTTTACCGGCCGCGAACAGCATCGCCTACATTTACAAAGACACCGGAGCAGCACCGGCGCTTTCAGTCTCACCGAACCCGTTGGTCGCGGGCCAGCGTGTTTCATTAACCGTGAATGTCTCGCCGTCTTCCACCCTGGGTGCGGTGACGTACTACGACGGCACTGCGCCGATTGGATCGGCGGTTGTTTCGAACGGTCAGGCCGTGTTCCAAACCAACATGCTGACGCCGGGTTCTCACATGCTCTCCGCGCGTTTTCTCAATTCGCCGGGTATCGCCTCGGCACGGACGTCGACCGTGACTCTGGGGGTTTCGCCAGTCCGTTCGCTTGGGCTGACCGCACCCATCCGGCAGACGCTGGCAAATTCTCCCTATGGTCTGGTTCCAGGGGATTTCAACGGCGACGGAAAACTGGATTTCGCGTTCGGGCCCGCCGGAAGCCTGGCCTCTCTGATCGGAAACGGCGACGGGACCTTTCAGGAGCGCGCTCCATCGGCATGGGGTGGTAATTTGCTTGTCGCTGGAGATTTCAATAATGATGGAAAAACCGACATCGCGGCCGGCGGCGGATCCCCGACGGTGTCTTTAGGTTCGGGCAACGGCAATTTCGACGAAATGTTTCGGATTTCAACGGCGACGGAAAACTGGATTTCGAAAGAGTACGGCGCGACTCGTGATCAGCCTGCCGCAATGGCGACGACGGATGTGAACGGGGACGGGATATTCGACCTCATTCTGGCCAATTCGAATGGCTCCGCGGATGTTCTGTTCGGTGCGGGCGACGGGACGTTCCAACTCGCCCGAAATATGCAATTGGGTACCAATCTCACCGCTGTGGTGACGGCAGATGTCAATCGCGACGGGATAGCGGATCTTCTGACCACGGATTCCGCGACCGGCCTCATCGTGGCGACAGGACAGGGCGATGGCACGTTTACAACCCGGGACGTTCAAATTCCCGCGATGCCGGTTGCGCTGGCGGTGGCCGACTTCACCGGCGACAACAAGCCAGATGCGGCGATCGCTCACACATCTCCGAATCAACTCAGCATTTTTGCGGGAGGCGGCGATGGCTCGTTTTCGGCTCAAGGCACGATTCCATTGCCCGCGACGCCGAACTGGTTATCCGCTGCCGACATCAATGGGGATGGCAGGACGGACCTCGTTGTGGGATTCACGGCGGGCAACCCCGCTTTCGCTGTGTTCTATGGGAATGGCGATGGAACGTTTCAGGCGCCTCTCACATTCAGCGTTCCGGACACGCCGCAGGCAATGGCAATCGGCGATGTAAATAACGACGGCAGACCGGATGTGGTTATTGGAACCTACAGCTTCGCGGCGCCTTATGCCAAGACCCTCGATGTGTTTCTGGGAACTGGTGTCGCGCTCAGCGTGCTTCAGGGTTCCGGTCAAAGCGCACAGATCGGCGCGACCTTCCAGCAGGCAATGCAGGTGAGTGCTCCCAACGGAACCATGGTCACCTTTACGGCTCCCGCAAGCGGAGCCGGCGGGTCGTTTGCCGGAAGTCTATCCGTGACAGTAACGGCATCGAGCGGAGTCGCGGCGGCGCCGTCTTTTACGGCAAATTCCGTGGCGGGAACCTACTCTGTTATCGCCTCCGCGGCAGGCGTGGCGAATGCGTCGATTGCTCTGACCAACACGCCTGGTCCCGCGACAACAGTATCTGTCGCCTCAGGCAGTTCGCAGTCTGCGAGCATCGGCACTTCGTACGCATCCCCGCTTCAGGCGCTGGTCAGGGACGCGAATGGAAATCCGGTACCGAACGTAACCGTGACCTTCACAGCTCCCGGCAGCGGCGCAAGCATCGGTTTTGGGGGCCCGACGACGGTAACAGCCGCATCGAACGCGGCCGGCATAGCAACCTCGCCACCGATGACGGCAAATGGTACGGCTGGCCCGGTTACGGTTACGGCAACTATCGCCACATCGCCATCCGCCGGTTTTGTGCTGACGAACATCACCGGAGTGCAGGTGACGATTACAACCGCGCAAGCCGGACCCGTGTTCTCCGTCGATGGCGCGGCATACGACGCGACCCGGACATTCATGTGGAACGCTGGAGACACTCACACCGTCTCGGTGGCCCAGACGCAGACGCTCAGCAACGTCCAGTACCTTTTCAACTCGTGGAGCGATGGCGGCTCGGCCAGCCACCAAATCACCGTTCCTGCAAGCGCGACGACGTTGACAGCCAGCTTTCAAACCCAGTATCTCTTCACCGCTTCCCCGGGACCCGGCGGCGCCATCTCTCCGGCAACCGGGTTCTACAACGCCGGCACATTGACAGTCACCGCGATACCGAATGCGGGCTACACTTTCGCGAGTTTCTCCGGTGCAGTCAACGGATCGATTAACCCGCAGTCGTTCAATTTGGCGGGTCCCCAAACAGCTTATGCAACGTTCGAGTCGCAGTCACCGCAGTTGTCGGTCACGGTCGTCCACAACGGTTCCTTCGCGCAGGGCCAGAACGGGGCGGCGTACACGATCAACGTGGGTGACGCATCGAACGCGCCCCCGACCAAAGGCACTGTGACGCTCACCGAGAGTCTTCCCGCCGGTGTCACACTGGTTTCGATCTCGGGCGGCGGATTCACCTGTACGGGGGCAAGCTGTACCCGGTCAACACCAATCCCATCAGTCCCATCGGTCTGCTGCTACCAACTCACAGTGACCGTCAATATTGCGCCCAACGCACCGCTCCAGCTCGTCAACCGGGTGACTGTATCCGGCGGCGGCTCCGCATCTGCAACCGCGGCCGATACAGCTTCCCTCGGGCCATTCCAGAGCATCAGCTTCGCGCCGATCGGCAGCGTGACCTATGGAATAGCGCCGTTCACGGTGAGCGCTACCGCGAGTTCCGGATTGCCGGTCACGCTTCAGACGGCCGATACAACGGTATGCACAGTCAGTTCAATGACGGTTACGATTACCGGCGGGGGTGTTTGCACGCTGACGGCGACGCAGGCAGGCAATTCAAGTTTCGGAGCAGCAACGGGCACGCGGAGTTTCCTCATCAACCCGACAACTCAAACCGTAAGCTTCTCGGCGCCCCCCAGGGCGGCGGTGAGTCCGGCGAGCATGCCGCTGAACGCCACGGCGAGTTCCGGTCTTGCCGTTTACTACGGAAACACCAATCCATTTGCGTGTTTCATCAATGGTTCGTCCGTGACTTTCCAGCGTGCGGGCGTGTGCACCATCACGGCTATTCAGCCCGGGAATGCCAGTTATCTTCCGGCAACCACTCCGCAGACGGTGATCGTCGGGCAACTCCAGTCGATTACTTTCAACGCACCCGGGGCTATTCCGATGAGCCCCACTCCATTGACTCTCAGCGCTACGGCCACGTCCGGGTTAACCGTCGCTTTTGTCTCGACTACAACTACCGTCTGCACGGTTTCAGGAAATCTGCTGACTCTCGTCAGCGCAGGGACATGCTCGATCACCGCAACTCAGACCGGTAACGCCGACTATGCACCCGCGCTACCGGTGATCCGGTCCTTAACGATCAATCCGGCGTCCACTGGTGGCGGTGGCGGAATTGGGCCTCCGGTGAATCCGCTCATGCTCACGCCATCCTTGCTGACGTTCAATTCTCCGATTGCCGGTTCCTCTGCGTCGCAGACGGTCTCGCTCGCTGACAGCAAAGCACCCGAGAGCTTCTACGCCAGCGTCAGCTTCAGCGCTCAGCCGGTCGGCTGGCTCAGTGTGTCGCCGGCCTCGGGCACGACGGGCGCCCAAACCACTCTGACCGTAACCGTGAACCCCGCGGGTCTCGCAGCCGGCACTTACACCGGCGCCGTCAACGTGGGCACGAACACCAATTTCATATCCGCGACGGTCACCCTCACGGTGCAGGCCGTCCCGGCGACCGTCACGGTAGCCCCATCCGCGTTGAACTTCGCTTATCAGCTCGGGGCTTCGAGCGTTCCGCCGGAGCAAAGCATCTCCGTGTTCAGCAAACCGTCGGGCGTCAGCTTCACGGCCACGGCGTCGAGCAACGGCAACTGGCTCCTGGCATCGCCCATCGGCACACCGGGCGCCACCCCGGGATCCGTTGCGGTTTCAGTCAGCGTCGGCAGCCTTGCAGCCGGCACTTACACGGGCAAGATCACGATCGCCTCCCCGGGCGCCACAAGCGTCGACGTGCCCGTCACGATCGCAATTGCCGCGGCCAGTCCACCCAGCCTCTCGGTCTCGCCCGGCGCCGGGAACCTCACGGCGGCGCAAGGCAGCAGCCCGGTTAACGGCCAGGTGACCGTCTCGAACACCGGCGGCGGGACCTTGCAGTTCACCGCGGCGAGCGATCAGGGATGGTTGTCGCTGGTGACAACATCCGGTTCGGCCACGCCCTCCAATCCCGCGTCATTGGCGTTCACGGCCAATCCCGCCGGACTGAACCCGGGACTCTACACCGGCCACATCGCCGTGAGTGTAAGCAGCCCGGCCAGCCAGTCGGTGGTCACTGTCCTTCTGACCGTGACGAAGGCCGCGCAATACATACAGCTTTCGCAAACCGGCGTGGCGATCACCGCGGTTTCCGGCGGCGCGGCCCCGAAGGCGCAAGCGCTCACCGTAGCCAATTCAGGCGCCGGATCCTTGAGCTGGACCGCGCAGGCAGCCACTCTCTCCGGTGGCAGCTGGTTGCAGGTAACGCCCACGTCGGGCGCCTCTGCGAGCGGCCAGCCGGGAACCCAGGTCTCCATCTCCGCCAATGCCACGGGTTTGGCAGCCGGCCAGTATTACGGCTCGGTCAACATCGTCGCGCCCAATGCGGTGAACAATCCGCAAACGGTCTCGGTGGTTCTGAGCGTGGTATCGAGTCAAGCGAGCCCGGGCGTCACGGTATCAGCCGGGGGCGTGATTCTGACTGGTGTGGCGGGCAGCGCAACTCCCGCGCAGCAGACGGTCACGGCGTTCAATCCCTCTTCCGCCGCCATCGCTTACTCGGCGAGCACATTCAGTGGAACTGGCTGGCTTTCCGTAAGCCCTGCAACAGGTTCGGTAAGTCCGGGAGCGAACTCGATCCGGATTGCGGCGAATCTGAGTGGGCTCACAGCGGGCGTTCAAACCGGAACGGTACGGCTGGCGTTTGGCGACGGCAGCACGGCGACGATTCAGGTCGTAGCGCTGGCAACGGGTTCGACCGCCAAGGCGTCGGCCTTGCAGCCCCGTGCGTTGACGGCATGTCGGGCGGGGCAGCCGAGCTTCCTGATTCCGATCTTCCAGCAGCCGGTCGCTCAGGCGGCGGTGCAGGTGGCGGCGCCGCAGATTGTCGAAGTCGACGTCATTGACGATTGCGGGAATCCGGTGACCGCGCAGGCCGGCGGATCGCTGCAGGTGACTTTCAGCAGTGGCGATGCCGGGATCGACCTGCACGATACGGGCTCGGGAATCTGGACCGCGACATGGACGCCGGTGAACGCGGCGGCGCAGGTGACCCTCCAGGTGGAAGCTTCGGAACAGGGCATTACGTTGAATCCTTCGTTGAACGCCGCCAGCAGCGTGACCGTGACGGTGCCGGCGGCGACGGCCGCTTCGGCGCCGCAACCGACGGGAATCGCCAACGCGGCGAGTGCGGCCCAGGCCCCGGCGCAGGTGGTCGCTCCGGGAAGTTACGTGGCGATCTACGGGACTGGACTGGCCGGTAACGGTTCACCCCTGGCGACCTCTCTGCCATTGCCCACGACGTTGAACGGAACACAGTTGTTTCTGGGCGGGCTACCCATGCCGCTGTTGTATGCGAGCGCGGGTCAGGTAAACGCGCTGGTGCCGCAGGGGATCTTGCCGAACGCCTCCTATCCGCTGACAGTCGTGATGAACGGGACAACGGAGTCGGTGCCAGTGTCGTTGACTGTGACGGAACTGCAGCCGGGGATTTATACGGCCACGTATACGGGATCCGGCGCGGGCATCGTCACCAATGCGGTAACGGGGCAGCTGATCGATGCCTCGCATCCGGCGCATGCCGCGGACTACCTGACGATCTATTGCACGGGATTAGGTGCACTGACGGGTCCGAACGGGCAGGCCGGGCCTGGCGATGGTGCGGCGGCGCCGGCGAGCCCGCTGTTCCAGACCACCGCGACCGTGACGGCAACGGTCGGCGGAGTGAATGCGCCGGTGCAGTTCTCCGGACTGACCCCCACGCTGGCCGCGCTCTATCAGGTGAATGTGCAGGTGCCGGCTGGAGTGACGGCGGGGAGTGCGGTCCCCGTTGCGATCACCGCTGCCGATCCGCAAACGGGGATAACTGCGCAATCGAATCCGGTAACGATAACGGTGCAGTAAAGTGCGCCGGGTGCCCGACAGACTGTTCCGTCAGCCGCCGTCGTTCTCCCACAAACTCAGCAACGCTGACCGGCACTTCCGGCTCCGGATCGATCGCAGGCGATGCCAGGGACAGTTCCCTCAATCCGTTTGGCTCCATGGCGCGGGTGGTAACAGGCAATAAGTTGTCTCAACGGAATGGCATGTAACTCCACCAGGCCGCCGGGTTCGATTCCACCGTGCGGGAAGGCGCCCGGGACGCTGGGCTTCACTGTGGCCACATCGAATTCGGCCGGCCATAAATCTCTACGGCGACGACGGAATGCCGCGATGATTGCGGCGCTGGCCAGGGCGTATCGGGAGCCGTTGCTTTTCAAGGGCGGGGATTTCGGGCATACCGGTCTGGAAGCGGCGTGACTGCGGGCTAACTTTACCGGGTGACGAAGAGTTCGCCTTTGCCCCAGACGGCCTGGCGGCCAACGCCGGTGTAGCGCGCCGCTTCAAGCCATGGGAGGAATTCGGCGAGGTCGCCTTCGTAGTCGGCGGCGCCTGCGAAGCCTCCAATGGAATGGACCTGGCCGGTGCGGGTGCTGCGGCGGCCGGATTCCTGTCTGCTCATTTGACAGTTGGTCATTTTAATCAGCGCGGCGCGGGCTCCGATTGCCTGATAGTCCATTTCGACGGGGCCTTCGCCGTAGAGGGCGCTCAGTGTGCAGATGCGGTCGCGGATGCGTCCGAAGAGAACGGGGAATTCCGGGCGTTCCACGATCTTTTGATCGTGCTTCAATTCCGTCGGCGAAAGAAATTCGATGCGGATTTTCCTGGACGCCGCCGCGTCCGGGTCGAGGCTGAGTGTCACGGGTTCGACGAGGCCGGCAACCATTTGTCCGGCCGATGAGTAGATCACCTGTTCGGGAAGGCCGCCCGCGGCCAGTCGGCGGACGCATTGCAGTTCGGCTTTGCCGCGGTTGGGTCCCAGGCCTTCGCGGGCCAGTGCCGCGAAGGTGAGGACGAAGTAGGCGAGCGTGCCGGGTTCGAGAGAAAAGACGTTCAGATCGAAGTAAAAGGGCCGGCCGGGCCGGATCGTGTGGCCGTCGAGATGGCGGGCGCGGAAGACGAAGGGGCGGGGCGGATCGGCGAAGCCGCTGGGACCGGGGCCGTCGGCGACAGGCGCGAAGATCTTGGCGTAAGGGCAGGAGTGCCGGATTTCGCAGGTACGGGCGTCACCCGACTGGCGGCACTCCGGAACGCAGGCGATGGACCGGAAAATCACCCCAAGCGCGCCGCGCAGGATGTTGGACGCCTTGCCCGGCGGGAAGAAGAGAGACTGCCTCGCGGTGAATTCGAAGCGCAGCGGATAAAACTTAAAGTCCACTTATCGCGCCAGTATACAGGGCATACCGCCGGTTACCCTGCAGGTTCGACGCGGAGGTGCCCATACTTCATGAGCCACAGCAGATGGCAGCGGAACGAGTGGACGGGTTCCCGCAGTTCCTCCGTCACCGCGAGTTCCAGTTCGCCGGCCGTGGGCATTCGAGACGCCCCGGCCAGGATGGCTTCGAATATCTCCTCCCGAAAAACGGACTGCAACTGCGGGTAGAACTCCACTTTGCGCGTCCAGCCCGGAGCCACCCTCGAATCGGGATGCAGGACGCCGGTTGGGTAATGCCGGAAAGTCTTGAAGAAATCCGGCCGGTACCAGGTCCGGTTTCGCGTCTGCGGCGGAGGGGCGGCCGAGGCCATCTGCTTCAGTTCGCGCCAAAGTTCCAGGTGTTCGGCGACAACCGGCTTCCAGTCGAAAAGACTCCGCGCCCGGAGGCGGCCGTTCGTTCCCCAACGGCGCCGGAGGCCCTCGTCCGCAATAAGCCGCGAGATGGCATTCGCCATCGACGGGACGTCCACCGCAACGGATTGCGCGATCTGGAAGTGATCGGCCATCCAGTCCGATACGCCCGCGTAGTCGGAAACCGTCCGGTTGCAATCCATCCAGTAAGTGGGCACGCGAAAACCGGTTTCTTCGTGAACCACCAGTTCCTTATACCCGTCCCAATCCGAGCAGACGACCGGAAGCCCGGACGCCATGGCTTCGATAATCGATTGCCCGAACGTTTCCTGAAGGCTGTCGCTCGGTGAGACAAAAAAATCCGCGGCGGCATAAAACGCCGGGACATCGGCGTCGGGCACATCGGTGCGCACGATCACCCGATCGGCAATTCCCAGCTGTCCGGCGAATTCCTGAACGAGGCGCGAGTATTTGTGGAAACCGTCGGAACCGGCCAGCACCAGCACGGGTTTTCCGCTCGAATCCGCGAAGGATTTCTGCACCGCCAGCAGGAGCGGAAACAAGTCCATCTTGTCGAAATGGGAAAATCGGCCGAAATAGAGGCCGATTATTTCGTCCTGAGGGAGACCGAGCCGCCGCCGCAGTTCGGGTTTGTCACCCGGTTGAAATAATTCCGTATCGACGCCGAGCGGAATCTTATCGAGCCGGGCTTCGAAATGCACCTTCGCGCCGATTTGACTGCCGAACTCCTCCTTCAGGTATTCGATCCACTCGCACATCGCGGTGCGCGCGGATTCGGTCGTGCAGACGATGGAATCCCAGGGGCGGGGTCCGAGGAGCATGGTGGCCAGAACGCGTGGCAGGAAGGACTGGTAACTGATGGTGTGCGTCAAACCCGTGACGGGGAAGTTGTGCGCGCTCAACCGGTTGCGCAGATCCGTCCAGGGGCCGATATCGGGAGACCAGAGGTTGTGGAACACCTCGTAATCGTTGCGGGAGGTCTCGAGCGCGAACCGATCGACCGGCATGACGCGAATGCGGGGGTCGGAGGCGAGCAAGCCCCCGTCCGCGAGGTCCGGAAGCAGTCCGCTGCAGAAGAAATGCAGCTCATCGAAATCGCCGTGCCGAAGGAGACTGGCGATGAAGCGCTTGACGAAAACCGTCATTCCGTAGATGCCTTCCGGAGGCACTACGGCGAGGCCGGAAAGCTCCAATGGACCTGCAATTGTCCCGAAATACTTCAAAGTTTTCCCCTTTAAAACGTGTTCCGGCAGGCCTTAGGCTATCATGGCCAACGTGAGACCCGAGGTTTGCCGGTTTCAGGGAGACGAGATTGAATGAAATTCTTCTGTGTAGGCTTATTCCGCACCGGCACCACGACAATGTGCGAAATGTTCGCCAGATCTTTTCCGTCCGATCATGAGTTTCGCGTGGAAGACGAAATCGACGTTCTCGTGAGTCGCATCTCGGGCGCCATTACGGATGCGGAGATCAGAGCCTTCGTGCGGGACCGGGACGCGGCCAGGCCGCTGGTGATGGACTCCTGCGGCGCCCACTTCGGAATTCTGGATGTGCTGGTCGATGAGTTTCCGGAAGCGAAGTTTCTCCTCACCCTGCGCAGCGTCTACGCCTGGATGAACTCCTGCGTGGGGAAACTGTATGGAGACTATGTGGGCGGCTGGGGCAGCCGGGCCGGGGAATTCATGAATTCCCTCACCTTTCTCCCCGGCGGCGGGCTCGTGCTGGAGGATCGTTCCGGTTCGAAAATGTGCCTCGAACAGATGATCAAAGCCTGGGCGTCGATCAACCGCCGAATTCAGGAAGTGGTTCCCGCGCACCGGTTGCTCGTTCTCAACACGGAGGATCTGGCCGGGAGCACTCATGCCATCGCATCGTTTTGCGGAATCGAGGAGAGCCTGCTGGACGGCTGCCATTCCAATGCAGGGCAAGCGGCCGATTTCCTCAGCTGCTTCGACGCCGCGAAACTGGAGAGCCTGGTGCGGCGGCACTGTTCGGAACTGATGGCGGAACGATACCCGGGCGTCACGCTTGCGTCTCACGCGAGCCGTGAGTGGTCCTCTCCCGCGCCGGACCGGGAAGAGATGGCGCGTTATTTCACACTGGACGAGTTCGTCCCCACCGAGTTCGTGCGAACGCGGATACCGAGCAGATCCGAGTGAACTGGGTTCGTTTCCCCGTGCCGAATCCGGGGGCTGCAATACGCCTGTTCTGTTTCCCTTTCGCGGGGGGCGGAGCCTCCGCATTCCGCGCCTGGTGCGCCGGGTTGCCGGATTTCATCGAGATCTGCCCGATACAGATGCCAGGCCGCGAGGAGCGGCACGGCGAGCCCCTGTTCACGCAGATGCCGGAACTGGCGGATGCGGCGGCCGCGCGGATCCGGCACTATCTGGACAAGCCGTTCGCGTTTTACGGCCATAGTCTGGGAGCGCTGCTGGCGTTCGAAGTAGCCCGGAGGCTGCGCCGCGCCGGTGCGCCTTTGCCGCTCGCCCTGTTTTTGGGCGCTCACCGCGCGCCGCATCTGCCCTTGCTGCGGCGCGCCTTCAATGACCTTCCCGATCGCGAACTAGTCGCGGAAATCCGGGATCTCAGCGGCACTCCGGCGGCGCTGCTCGAAGACCGCGACGCGCTCGGGTATCTGCTCCCGATCGTCCGGGCGGATCTGGAAGTCTGCGATACGTATCGCTGGGTGGAGGAGCCGCCGCTTCCATGCCCGCTTGCCGTCTACGGCGGCGCGCTCGACCCGAATGTGCCGCCGCGGCAACTGGAAGGCTGGGCCAGCCACACATCCGGACCGTTCACGCTTCAGATTTTTCCCGGAAATCACTTCTTTCTGCGTTCGCACCAGGCTCCGTTGCTGCGAAGCCTCGGGTCGCACCTGGCCGCCTATTTGCCCTGACGGCAGGTCAATTACCGCGGTTCAGCCACGGAAGCGCACCCGGCGGCGCGGCGCGCTGGAACAGACGAATGGGACCGATCAGGAACGCACGCCAGTCGGCGAGCCGCATCAGGGCGCGGCGCACGCGGCGGGGCGCTTTGACGATTCCGGCGCGCGCTCCCGGGAGCGCAATGCGCTCGGACGCGCTCACCGTCGCGACCAGCGCGAGGAGAATGGCAAGACGGCGCATGGCGGCTACGCTTTCTCCCGCTTCAGGTCGGCGAGAAGGCGCTCGATCTCGTCCTGCTTTTCGAGAGCCGCAAACCGATCGTCCAGGTTATCGCCAAGCAGTTCCGCACGCGCCTTGCCGATGGCTTCGGCGCGGTCGACCTTGCGGCCCATGCGATCCCACGCGCTGGAGGCGCTGTTGGCGTCGAGGTTGAGGCGCGCCTCCGCCGCTTTGCCGGCCGCACGGGCGCGGTGATGCTTTGCGATCAGCACGTCGCTCTTCGCCCTCGCGTCGGCCAGTTTGCCGCCGAGTTGATGCAGCGCGCTTTTGAGGTTTTCCACCTGAACCTTCTGATGGGCCAGTTGTTCTTCGAAGCTTTCCGCCCTCTTCTTTGCGTCGAGCGAGCGTTCAAGAGCGGCCCGGGCCAGCGCTTCATTCCCCTTCGCCAGAGCCAGTTCCGCCTTGCGAACGTAGTCTGCGCGTTCCCGGATGCCTTCGTCCTTCTTCGTCTGGAGCAAATGCAGGTCGGCGATGCCGATCGCCACCTGCGTTTTGACCTGCATCAACTGGTTCTCCATGTCGAGGATGACTTGTTTGACCATCTTTTCCGGGTCTTCGGCCCGGTCCATGAGGTCGTTCAGATTGGCGCGCAGCAGCGTGCCGACTCTTTCCAGCAGTGCCATGACTTATTCCTTCCTGTCTCCGATAGCCTTCACCTTCGCGAACAGTTCGGACATCTGCATGCCCGAGAGCGTCTCGAACAGCGCCGGGATCTGCGCGGCCATTTTCGTCAGATCGCCGGTGATTTTATTCATGCCCGCCGTATCGCCGCCGGTCGAGACGACGGTGATCCGGTCGACCTTCTCCAGAGGAGCCGCCAGCGCCCGCACGATCTCCGGCATGCTGGAGATAAGCTTGTCCACGACGGCCGCCTGGTTGTACTGCTGATACGCTTCGGCCTTCACGTTCATGGCCTTCGCTTCGGCCTCGCCCTTCTTGAACGTAATTTCGGCCTCCGCCTCGCCCTGCGCGCGGATGGCCGAGGCGCGCCCTTCGGCCTCCGAAATCAGTCTCTGCCGCTCCGCCGACGCCAGCGCTTCGATGCGGCGCCGGTCGATCTCGGCGGGTTTCAGCACGGTTGCGATCAGTTCGCGTTCGCGGCGCTGAATTTCGGCGTCCTGCACCAGGATTTCGTGCTCTTTCTCGATCTGGTGGACCTTGACCTGTTCGGCGATCACCTGCTGCTGCATCACGTTGGTCTGGATCTCATAAGCCTTGTCGGCCTGCGCCTGCTGGCGCTTCACGGTTTCGAGATATTCGGCGCGTTTGATCTCGAGGTCGCGCTGGGCTTCCGCCTGCTTGGCCAGCGAGAGCGTTTCGGCCAGCACCCGTTCCTGGTCGGCCTGGGCTTTGGCAATGGCGGCTTCGCGCTGCGCCTGCGCGCGCCGGATCGCGGTATCGCGCTCGGCTTCGGCGGTGGCCACGTCCGCGTCGCGCTGAATTCGCGCGATATCGGGACGGCCCATGTTGGCGATGTACTCGTTCTTGTCGCGAACCTCTTTGATGGTGAACGAGATGACCTCAAGGCCCATCTTGTTGATGTCGGCGGCGCAGGTAGTACGCATCCTGTCGCCCACCATCTCCGGTTCCTTCACAATCTGTTCCACGGTCAACTGGCCGATAATGCCCCGCAGGTGGCCTTCCATCACCAGCCGGATCAGGGCTTCACGGTTCTGATCGCTCTTACTGAGGAACTGTTCGGCCGCCGTCTGGATGGACTCGGGATCGGACTTCACTTTGATCTGCGCGACCGCCTCGACGGTGACGGCGACGCCCTGCATGGTGTACAGGTCCTGTTGCGGCGCGACATCGAACGACATGAGTTCGAGCGACAGTTCGCGCGCGTTTTCGAGCATGGGGAAGACCACCGTGCCCCGGCCCTTGATGACGCGCGGGCCGCGAAAACCGTAGACGATCAGCGCCTGGTTCGGGCCGGCCTTGCGGAAAAGCCGTGCAAACACGCCGATCAGAAACAGCAGGGCGAGAGCCATCGTCGCCACTACGACAACCAACTGGAACGGACTCATGAGAAAGCTCCTTCGCGGCCTTCAGGCCGTCAACTCTTCCCACTCGCGGACGTACGCAATGCCGTCCTCGTAGCGGGTTACAACTACCTCTTTGCCTGCGGGAATCGCGCGTCCGCTCTCGCTGCGGATGGGGACGCCCGACCGCCGGCCCTGCTGTACAAAGATCATTTCGCCGGTTCCGTGCGGCATCACGGGGCTGGAAACGGTGCCGAGCGCGCCGATCATCCGGTAATCGGCCGGATCGAGCGCCCGGTCGCCCGGAGCGAGCACCTTCGCGGCGAAGAGAAAGACGATCGCGGCGCCGATCAACCCGATTCCCACCGCAACCAGGAGCATCAGCGCCAGTCCAACCCTGCCCCAGCTGGAAAGAACGTAGCCCGCGCCGCCGAACCACGTCAGGAACGCGGCAACGGTGCCGAAATTGAATTTGCCGGCGTGCGAACCGCCGCGATGCGCGTGAAAGTGCAGGTGCGCGGAGCCGCCCAGAAACGCAAGCAGGCTCAGCGCGAAGCCAAACGCGAGACACCCGAGAAAGAATTGTTCCCAGGTCATGAGTTCTCCTTTGAACGCGGAGCGCCGGGCGTGAGGACCTCGAAGAGGCGGTCCGCAAGCCCGGGGTTTTCCAGAATCAACTGCAGTAAACGCAGGCAGCGCCGCGAATCCGGATGCTTCGCCAGCGCCAGCAGCGACTGGCGCAGATCCGGGTCGTTGCGGAAGCGTTCCGCGCCGTCGACAAGCCAGAGGTCGAGCCTGTCTTCGAGCGCTCCCAGGTCGGAGATGAGTTCGGTCGAGTAGCCTTCGGGGTCGTCGACCAGATAGCCCGGATGCACCTTGAAAAACTTCGCCAGCAGCATCCGGCTGGTGTTGGTCAGGTGCGGGCGGACGCCGCTTTCGATTTGCGAAAGGTAGGACTGCGAAAGCGGTTTTTTCAAATCCTTCGCGATGGCGCGAACCACTTCCTGCTGGCTCATGGCGCGATCGAAGCCACGGAGTGCGCCTTCGACTTCACGGAGGTAGCGGATTTTTTCGCCAAGCTTCATATTGCGATCTGTTATAAATGTTATTGCAATCTGCGATTCAGATCAAGAGATATTTTCAGGCAAGATTTTCAGCGAATCGGTGTACAATCGCTCAAAGCGTTCAATATGATCGGGTTCAGACGGTTGCCGGGGTGGTTCGCGGACTCTGAAGATTCCTCCGGCTTGCCCACCATCGCCCGAGTCAGCCGGGCTCTGATTATCTTCTGCGTCGCCGGTTTCACGATTACCGCGTTCACTTGGGCGGACCGCTTCAGCGTGGCTTTTCTCTGGGCCTGCGCCTCGGGAGCCGTTGGCTTCATCACGGGCTTTATCTTCGGTTTTCCGCGAAGCGTCACGGCCCCGCAACAACCGGCCCCGCAGCAGGGCGATTCCGCCGCAAACATCCGCGCCGCACGGCTGGCGGTAAACACCAATCTGGAGCAGGTATCCGACTGGATGACCAAAACGCTTGTGGGCGTTGGCCTGGTCGAGCTCAAGCTCATGCCTGCCCGGTTCGCACGTCTGGCCAGATACGCGGGTGAGACGATCGGCAGACCTTATACGGGATCGTCCGCGGCCCAGGCCGCCGCGGCGCTGATCGCCTATTTTTCGGCACTGGGCTTTATTTCCGGTTATCTCATCACGCGGTTGTATTTTCAGCCGGAGTTTTCGAAAGGCGACAACGCGTTGAATGCGGACGCCGAGCGGGTGCTTCGGGGCGCCGCGCCGCCGGCTATCGACACCGGCACGCTGACGCGCAACGATGTCCCGCCCCCGTCCAGCGTGGCGGCGGCCGCGGAGAGGCTCAAGGACGTTCCAGTAACGGCCTCCACCGCTCCGGAGGTCAGCGCCGCGGTCGCACGCGCCAATATAGTGGCAAGGGATCCGGCAAAAGCCGTTTCGGCGTATCGCGACGCCATCCTCAAGAGCCCGTTGAATGCGTCTCTGCGTTTCGAGTATGCCAGCGCGCTTCGCCAGGCGGGAGTAGCCGCGGCGCAGGTCATCGTGGCTCTGCGCGATTCGCTCACGGTGGAATCGCAAAGCCCCGATCCCGATACGCGCCGGAAGATCTTTGAATCTTTGACCTATCTTTTGCTGTACGAGCCCTCGCCGCGTGGATTTACCGAAGCCATTGCCTGTGGCGAAACATACACGACGGATACGAGGAACCTTCCCAGCGCCACGGTCTGGATCAACCTGGCCGCGGCCTGGGGTCAGCGGGCTGCGTGGGAAAGCGAGCGGAACGGCGGTCAGATCGATCGGACGGTGGCGGAAAAGGCCTTCAACGCCATTCAGGAATCCATACGTCTGGATCCCGGCGCGAAGGACTTTCTGGCCGGGCTGATGAACCCGTCGCCGCAACAACAGGCCGCCGGAGAAAACGACCTCATCGCTTTCAGGAACGAACCGCGTTTCAGAGCATTGCTCGGATTGCCGCCATTGGAGTGAGCGGTTGCCGGCGCGCGAGCCGCGGCTCAGGCGAACGGGCGCACGGGATCTTTGCCGTCCCAGCCGATGGAAGCGCGATGGAAGCCGCTGAAGACGGGGTCGAAGGCCGCGCCCAACTCGATCAGTTCGACCATGCCCGGCAGATCGCGGGTTGTATCGAGATAACCGACGCGGCCTCCGGTGGGCACGCGCGCTTCGAAAGCCATTTCATAGCCGGAGGCGCGGTAACGTGCGGCATCGGCGTCGTAATCCTTCGACGCGACGCCCCAGTGGTGGAAGCCGTAGCCGCGTTTTTCGATGGTTTCGCGATAAACGGACGGGGCTTTGGAATGTTCCTGGATCAGTTCGATCATCATGTGCCCGGCGAAGCTCATCGCGAGCGAGACCGAGGCGCTGGTGGGCTGCCCGCGATACCGGGCGTCAATGCCCGTGAAACTGTCGAGCAGGAACCATGGCCCTGCTTTCAACTGCTTCACCCAGGCGGCCATCGCCTGGTGAATATCTTCCACTACATACGCCATTTGTATGACGCCGTCATCAGGCTGTCCGAAGTTTACGAGACCCATGTTTTCCTCATTGACTCTAATACATCGTGGGCCATCGGTTCACAAGTGACGCACAATCGCCACGCTGAAAGATTCGTTTTTTTCGGAACAAAACAGGTCTCCACGGCGTCTTGGCTTTCAACGTCAAACTTGCAGGTTTCGACCCGTCGAAAGGGACCGGATGCCGACTCAGTGGTTCGCGCAATCGTTTGCTCCGCCGCTGGCGGCCAGAGCAGCTCTGATATTTCTTGCCGTTGCGGCGCAAACATATGCTGCCGAACCCGCATTCGAGGTGGCTTCGGTGAAGCCCAACGCCTCGGGGGCAATGAACTGGACATTTCATTACGATCCCGGGCGCTTCACTGCCGAAAACATGCCGCTGCGGGCACTGATCGAAGCGGCATACGGGATCAGGGATTATCAGCTTTCGGGAGCCCCCGGGTGGATCGGTTCCGCAAGATACGACATTGCCGCCAAAGCGGATGGCAAAACAACTGACGAGCAGAGGTCTCTGATGCTGCAAGCCCTGCTGGAGGACCGGTTCCAGTTGAAGACCCATCGGGAAACGAAGGAACATTCCTTATATGCTCTGACGGTGGCTAAGGCGGGGATTAAACTGCGGGAATCCGCAGCCGATTGCACCACGGGCAAGTGCGGGGGGTGGAGCCGGAATGAGCGTACGATTACAGGAACGAAAATATCCGTGGCACAGTTTGTGCAGGCACTTTCGGATTACCTGGAAATTCCCGTGATCGACAAGACGGAATTCGCCGGCGCTTTCGACGTTCAGCTCGAATGGAGGCCTGACAATGCAACGGTTGCGGACGCAGCGGGGCCTTCCATTTTTACCGCTTTGCAGGAACAGCTCGGTCTTAAGCTGGAGTCGCGGAAGGGTCCGATCGAGATGCTGGTCATCGACCGCGTGGAAAGACCTGGGGAGAACTGAGCCGCATATATGAAACCGATCCGGTATTGCGTACTTGCCCTGTCTTTTATATGCGCACTCGCCGCCGCGGAGTATCGCGGCCAGGTTCAGTTCGGCGGGTTGCCGGTCCCCGGCGCGACGGTTACGGCATCGCAGGGAGAGCGGCGCGTGGTGGCGGTAACCGGTCCCCAGGGAACTTACTCAATGCCCGATCTGAGCGATGGCGCATGGACGATCGAGGTCGAAATGCTCGGCTTCGCTCCGGTGAAACAGGATGTCACGCTCACGGCCGGCGCGCCCGCGGGGGACTGGGAGTTGAAGATGCTGTCGCTCGACGAAATGAAAGCGCTGGCGGGTCCGGCGGCGGCCGCCGCGCTGCCGGCTGTCTCGTACGCGGCGCCCGCCACGCCGGCGACGGAAAACACCGCTGTGCCGGCGCCTCTCGCATCGGGCAGGAACAAGAAGAAGACCGCCGCCGCGGCGCCCGCGAACCCGCAGAACAGTTTTCAGCGCACCGATCTCAAGGCCTCCGCGAACGCGCCCGCGGCCAGTGAAGACTCGGCCCCCGCCAACAACTCATTTGGCGGTCAGGATACGAACGAGCTGAACCAGAAGGCCTCCGACGGTTTCCTGGTCAATGGCACGGTGAACAACGGCGCGGCTTCTCCATTTGCGCAGAACGCCGCATTCGGAAATAACCGGCGCGGCGCGGGCAGTCTGTATAACTTCGGTCTGGGTTTGATTCTGGATAACTCCGCGCTGGACGCCCGCCCGTTTTCGCTGACCGGGCAGAATACGCCGCGGGCGGCCTACAACCAGATGACCGGTCTGGCGAACTTCGCCGGGCCAATCCGGATTCCGCGCCTTTTCAAAAGCCCGCCCACTGTGTTCCTGAACTATCAGTGGATGCGGAACCGCAACGCTACAACCGCCTCCGCTCTGATGCCGCTCGCCGCCCAGCGCAACGGAGACTTTTCGCAGAACGCCGCGCCGATTTTCGATCCAACCACCGGAGCGCCGTTTCCGGGCAATGCGATTCCAGTCAACCGGATCAGCGCCCAGGCCAAAGCCCTGTTGAATTTTTATCCGCTTCCCAACTTCAGCGGGGCCAGTTACAACTATCAGATCCCGCTCGCGGGACTTACCGATCAGAACAGCGTTCAGGCGCGCTTCAACAAGTCCCTCACCACGAAGGATCAGATGTACGGGGTCTTCGGTTTTCAGGGCACGGCCAACGATAACCCCAGTGTGTTCGGTTTTACGGACCGGTCGAATACGCAGGGGATCAATGTATCCCTGAACCTGCAACACCGGTTCACCCCGCGGACTTTCGGCACTTTGCAGGTTCAGTACAGCCGGTACTCTTCGCGCACCACGCCCTACTTCGAGAATCGGACAAACGTCTCGGGCAACGCGGGAATCGCGGGCAACAACCAGGATTCGGTGAACTGGGGCCCTCCCAGTCTTGGGTTCTCCAGCGGCATTCAGGGGCTCACGGACGCCATACCGTCATTCAATCGCAATCAGACCACCGCCTTTTCCTATAACAGCCTTTGGAATCGCGGCCGCCATAACGTGACTTACGGAGGCGATTACCGGCGGCAGCAATTCAACAGCCTGGCGCAGCAGAACCCGCGCGGCGCCTTTAACTTCACCGGTGCGGCAACGGGCAACGACTTTGCCGATTTCCTTCTGGGCGTGCCGGACACCAGTTCCCTCGCGTTCGGCAACGCCGACAAGTATTTCCGGTCGGCGATGATGGACGCCTTTGTAACCGACGACTGGCGCGTGGGCCCCGCGCTCACGATCAGCGCGGGCGTGCGATGGGACTATGGGTCGCCGATCACGGAACTGTATGGCCGGCTGGTGAACCTCGACCTTGCGCAGGGCTTTTCCAGTGTGGCGCCGGTAGTGGCCAACAGTCCCGTTGGCTCTTTGACCGGACAAAGGTACCCGAGTTCCCTCGTGCAGCCGGACAAGCACGATTTTTCACCGCGCATCGGCATCGCCTGGCGCCCGCTTCCGGCATCGTCGCTGGTGATTCGCGCGGGCTATGGAGTTTACTACAATACGTCTGTTTATCAGACGATCGCTTCCCAGATGGCGCAGCAATCGCCGCTTTCGCGAAGTCTGAGCATCCAGAACAGTCCGGCCAATCCTTTGACGCTGGCCAACGGGTTTAACGCTCCACCGGGTGTGAACACGGATACATTCGGCATAGACCCCAACTTCCGCGTCGGGTATTCTCAGAACTGGCAGGCGTCGGTCCAGAAGGACCTGCCCGGATCGCTGGTGATGACCGCGACTTACCTGGGCTTGAAAGGAACACGGGGCCAGCAGGAGTTCTACCCGAATACCTCGCCTCCGGGCGCGGCGAATCCCTGTCCGTCGTGTCCATCGGGTTTCATTTACATGACTTCGAACGGGAACTCGACGCGCGAGGCGGGCCAGTTACAACTGCGGCGCCGGCTGCACAACGGTTTGACCGCGACTCTGCAGTACGTTTACTCGAAATCGATCGACGATTCCTCACTCGGAGGGCGCGGCCAGGGGACGAGTCTTGTCGCGCAGAACTGGCTCGATCTGAGCGCCGAGCGCGGCCTGTCCACTTTCGATCAGCGGCACCTGCTGACTTTGACGACGCAATACACAACGGGCATGGGCATCGGCGGCGGAACGCTTCTAAGCGGGTGGCGCGGCGCGCTTTTCAAAGAGTGGACGGTGATCTCGTCGCTCACCGCGGGCACCGGCCTGCCACTGACGCCTCTTTATCCGGCGGCGGTCCCGGGAACGGGCTTCACCGGCATCCGGCCGGACTACACCGGCGCTTCGCTTTATGCCGCGCCGGAGGGCCTTTACCTGAACCCCGCGGCTTACAGCGTGCCTGTGGGCGCATGGGGGAACGCCGGCCGCGATTCCATTACCGGTCCGGCTCAGCTCACGTTCAACGGATCGCTCGGACGCACGTTCCGGTTGCGGGATCGCTACAGTCTCGATCTCCGGGTGGATTCCACCAACCCCCTGAACCATGTTACGTTCACTACCTGGAACACAACCATACTCAGCCCGCAATTCGGGACGCCGTTCTCGCCGAATCCGATGCGCAGCCTGCAAACGACTCTGCGCCTGAGGTTTTGACTTATGCGACTTATCTGTATCTTCCTTGTAAGTATGCTGGCCGCCGCGCAGCAGCCGCAAACGAATGCTCCGCAGGATGGCGTGGCCACTTTCTCGACCAGCACGCAACTGGTTATCGAAACGGTGACCGTAACGGACAAGAGCGGAAAAACAATTGAAGGACTGACCGCGAAGGACTTCACGGTTACCGAGGACGGCGCCCCTCAGGCCATCAAATTCTTCGAGTTTCAGAAGCTGGATGAGACGCCGGAGCCCTTGCCGCCGCAGACCGGAACCCCGGGCGTGCTGCAGCGTTTCCCGTCGAGTAAGATTACTCCCGAAACACCAGGCAACACGCGGTACAAGGACCATCGTTTGCTGGCCCTCTATTTCGACCAGACGGCGTTGCCGCCGGCGGACCAGCTCCGCGCGCTCGACGCGGCGATGAAGTTCATCCGCACGCAGATGACGCCGGCGGACCTGATGGCCATCATGCTGTTTGAAGGCGGCGCGGTGCGTGTGCTGCAGGATTTTACGGCCGACCGCGACCGCCTTTCCACTATCGTTGAAACCATCGCGGTGGGCGAAGGCCAGGGCTTCGACGAGACCGCCGCCGACGACAGCGCGGCCGATACGGGAGCGGCCTTCGGACAGAACGACAGCGAGTTCAATATCTTCAACACGGACCGGCAGCTCTCGGCGCTGCAGACGGCGGCGAGAATGCTCGGGCAGTTGAGCGAGAAGAAATCGCTGCTGTACTTCGCGAGCGGTCTCCGGCTGAATGGAACGGACAACCAGGCGCAATTGCATTCGACGGTCAATGCCGCGATTCGCGCCGGGGTGTCTTTCTGGCCGATCGATGCGCGCGGGCTCGTGGCGGACGCCCCGCTGGGAGATGCGACGAAAGGCGCGCCGGGCGGGATCGGCATGTATAACGGCGCCTCGGCGATGGCGTTTACCAACAATTTTCAGCTGTCTCAGGACACGCTTTGGGCGCTCGCCACCGATACCGGCGGCAAGGCGCTGCTCGACAGCAACGATCTGGCGGCGGGAATCGTCAAGGCGCAGAAGGCCGTTTCGAGTTACTACATTGTCGGGTATTACACGAGTAACCAGGCGTTGAACGGCAAGTTCCGCCGGGTGAAGATTGCGTTGAACAACGGCTTATCCGCCAGTCTGGATTTCCGCCAGGGCTACTTCGCCGGCAAAGAGTTCAGTAAGTTCACCATCGCAGATAAAGAGCGGCAACTGGAAGACGCGCTGATGCTGGAGGACCCCGTCACCGAGTTGACGATTGCGCTCGAAGTGGATTACTTCCAGTTGAACCGGGCCGAGTATTTCGTTCCCGTGATCGTGAAGATTCCGGGGCGCGAACTGGCGCTCGCGCGAAAAGGCGGAGCGGAACGTACGCTGATCGATTTCATCGGCGAAGTGAAGGACGATTACGGCACCACGATCCAGAACGTCCGCGACAAAGTGGATATCAGGCTGAGCGACAGCACGGCGGCCGAACTGGCGAAGCGCCCCATTGAATACGACACGGGCTTCACGCTGCTGCCGGGCAAATACACGATGAAGTTACTGGCGCGCGATGCCGAGACAGGCAGGATCGGCACCTTTCTGGCCACGTTTGTCATCCCGAACCTCAATAAGGAAGAGAAGCGGATACCGATTAGTTCCGTGGTTCTGAGCAGCCAGCGCGTCGAGGCGCGGGATGCGCTGTTCAGCGCCGGGAAAGACAAGGACCGGATGAAGGCCGAACTGGTGAACCCTCTGGTGGAGGATGGCAGGAAGCTGATTCCGAGCGTGACGCGCGTGTTCAGCAAGGGCCGCGATATGTATGTTTATCTGCAGGCTTACGAACGCGCCGCGACGGCAACGCAGCCGCTCGTGGCCTTCGTGACCTTCTATCGCGGGCAGACGAAGGCGTTTGAAACCGCTCCGGTTCCGGTGACCGAGGGTCTCGACCTGAAGTCGAAAGCGCTGCCGCTCCGGTTTAACCTTTCACTCGCCAAGTTGCCCGCGGGCGAGTACGAGTGTCAGGTGACGGTGCTCGATCCGGGGACGCGGAAAGCCGCGTTCTGGCAGGCTCCGGTGATGCTGGTTCCATAGATGAATCGATCTTTTCCTGGCATTTGCTTAAGCGGAGGTCGAGGGAGAAATTGTCATCTTCCTGATCGGTATGCGTATCAACAAGCTGTGGAAAGTGTGGAAGTGGCTCCCGGTCATCCGCGCGATGCCGAAGATGTTGAAGGAACTCGCCGCTCATCCGGAACTTGGGATGCTGACGGCCCGCGGTCAATTTGGGCTGCGTCATTTTTCATCGTTGCAATACTGGCGGAGCGCCGGGCATCTGCAGGCTTACACCCACTCGGCCAATGCAGCTCACCTGTTAGATCGGTGCATTCGCTTGCCGTCGGCGTTTCGTTACCGGCTCCTTCATAGTCGCGCCTCGGTAACATGACGGTTCTGCCGGAAGCCTGACTGCCGGATGGATAGCTGTGTGCGCACGTATTCAGCCACGATACCGAGAACGTCGCCGCGGCGCATTTCAAGCGACTCCGGCAGCGGCCAGAAGTGCGGTGAAGAGAAGAAGACGGCCCCGGGCTCGGGGCGCGCCTCCAGCACGGTTTCGGAGTCGAGTTCCAGACGGATCCACTGCATCACGCCATCCACAACGCCGTCGCGATGGGCTTCGAGAGTCAATTCGGCGCGGCCTGTTTCCGGATGAGAAGGCAAGGCAAAGTCGAATCGGAAAGCCTCCGCGTCCCGGGAGCGCAGTGTGACGTCCGGATTGCCTATATCCAGGCCCACGGAGGGACGCGCAAGAGTTGCGAACGCGCCGATGTCGAAGCCCGCGGCGTAACCCGCGCGGCAGGCAGTCGCGCAGTCCCTCCAGCTCGCGAGCGCGAGCAGGATGGCGCCGGCGGCGGGGACGACGGGCGCGCCCGGGGCGAGCAGACGATTGCGCGCGTCGGCCAGCGCCGGCAGCGGATCGAACGCGAGCAGCGTGTCGGCAAAGATGTCGCAGAAGAGCAGATCGGCGGGCCGGTCGAGGTCCACGCCGGGAATCAGGTCCTGCGATCGTTTGGGAATCACGTCGATCGCGTTTCCGTAGCCGTTCGATTCGCAGATTTCGCGCGCAATCGCGGCCGCGACGGGATTCTTCTCGCAGCCGGTGACCTTTTCCGCGCCGGCGCGGGCGGCCATGAGAGCGAGCATGCCGCCGCCGGAGCCGATTTCGAGGACGCGCATGCCGGGATGGATCGCGCGCCGCAGGGCCTGGTCCCAGGCCTTGTTCCGCCGGGAGTCGTTCATCATGCGGAGGTGGTAGAGAGGGAGCAGCGACCCGAGAATGGCCCTGGCCCGGATGGCGGCTTCGGGATCGCCGGAAGCGGCGTCTCCACAAGCTGCGCGCAGGGCTTTGCGGGCGAGTTCGAACGCCTGAAGTTTCTCTTTCCTGCCAAAGGCCAGCTCCGCGAGGCCGGCCAGATTGCGGGCGTAGCCGGGCTGCCCTTCAATGGCCTGAAGGAAGGCCGAGATGGTCCGATCGATTTGCATGTTGAAAAACCCGCCGGGCTCCGAGTCTGGTAATTATATCCTGCGCGGCAGCGATTCCGTAACCGAATTTCATAGGGTTGCCGAAACATCTTAGTTCATT
>VFSW01001163.1_pt1 | contig 39669 bp, 44 predicted proteins | sample 5358111 | NCBI WGS metagenome assembly VFSW01 (sample SAMN11554181, study PRJNA540505) | mine drainage metagenome | isolation source: sediment from site ElyBrook_90M | place: USA: Ely Copper Mine, Vershire, VT | collected 2017
GTCATACTAGCGGATAATGTCGCTAGAAAATGACCCTTAAATTTGGGACCCTTCAATCGTCGGCATGCTGTTCGTGTGCAAGGGCGCACCTCGGACGACGGCTGGCATCCGAAGCCGTACTTCCGAGTCGGCATGAATACGCCGACCATGGTCGCGCAACAACCGGTCTTCATCGATAAGAAGCCGAGCGATGCGTGGCTCTACGAGCTGGGGCTTGTCCTCGGAGGGCAAAATCTGTCCATCGCCGACACAGGCGGCAAGTTCAACATGTACGACACCGATCCGTTCAAGCACGGGCCCACGGTGTCGTTCCTCAATCTAGAGACAGTCGAGGCGGTCGGTGAGCGCACCGGTTGGAACATCGACCCTCGACGCTTTCGCATGGCGGTCTGGTACCGGGCACCGGCGTTCTCCGAACTCGACTGGGTCACGGAGTACAAGGGTGAGCGTCAATTCGTCGCGGGCGGAATTCCGTTCAAATTTCAGGACATGTGCGAACGCTGTGAAGCGGTTGAAGCAAACCCTGACACTGGCGAACGCGACCTCAATTTGCTCGACGCGCTGGACGACGTCCATCACAAGCGCGGGTACCGCGGATCGCCACAGCGCGGCGTGCTTCATGTGATGGGCTTTCTCGCAACCCCGCTCAGCGATGGCCAACTCGGGCAAGGCCACGAGATCAGGCTGCTGCAGCGCTGACCTCGAAGAACGAACGTAGAAGTCGCCGCAGGAGCGCCGGGATGAATCCCGTCGCTTCTCGGCGACTCTTGTGTTTTATATGACGTCTTTTCGAATCAGATCGCAAAGGCTATGGGGATCGGAATACAGTGTTTCATTCCAGTCCCCATCAAAATAGGGACAGTCGATCCGATTTCACCAAGCAAACACTGGATATTTCCAGTGCAATTCCCGTTCCCTCTCTGAAAAACGCAGCAATTTTGCTTCCATCACAACACAAAAAGCGTGCACCCCTAGAGGATCGGCATTGCACTGGAAATACGTTGAAAACACTCACCTCTCGATTTTGCGAGACCTGATTTTAAAGGATATTCTGGACAAGCATGGGCGGCGGTACCGTACCAACTTTGACCCCTGTCGGTATCGGTTCCATGCGTCACAACCGTGTTGCCCTAGGCGGTACCGTACCCTACCCGGTAAGCACCACAAAGGTTTTTATACATCTATATAGTACACCTAGGCGATGGGGGCCGGTATGGGTCAGTTCAAGCGTGGTTTGGAAATTTCTTGCGACTTTTGGAGAACAAATAGGTGGGACGGTACCGTACAAAAGATCACTAATAAGACTTATGAGACCTTTAAGGGTATTTTTGGGAGTCTCATTATCAGCACGTGTTTCCGGGAAATTTGGCTATAATAAAAGCTATGTCCCCCAAGGAAAAGAAGGCTGCCGCAAAGTTCCCGTCTCATAAGAAAAATGCGGATCATCTCAAGCTGCTCCTAGCCCATCCTGAAATCGAAAGAGTCATTCGGGATGCACGGGAGTTTCTGGAGTTGCCTCGCAATGGCATTGGCGATTCCCCGGAGATCACACACGTTCCCGGGTCAAACGAGTACGTCGTGAACGCGTACGCTGCGATGTCAGCGCGATCTGAACAAATCCGAGAGTCGGAAGCGTTTCGCCAGCAGACACTGTCGATCAAGCAAAACAAGGAGATCGGCCCTGTGATGATGCGAAAGCAGCTCGATCTGCATTATTACCAACTCCCTGAAAACTACCTCACCGATACCGTAAATTACATTATTGATTTTTGCGACCTGCCTGCAAACTACGGAGACAGCATCCGAACCTATATCGTGCACGGCATACTCCATGCGCCACCGTTGATTTTTTCAGAAGGACCCTACTACTACACCGATGTCGACAAGCCGATGCGAAAAAAATCCGTCACGATTACATTTTATGCGAAACTCACTGATGCGGATCTTAAAGTTATCAAGAGGCATGTGAATAATGTTGTCGGAAAGGGACTGCCAGACTTCCAACCCCTGTCAGGTGATATCGATAGAAAAATAAAAATGGAGAAAATGTCGAGGCGGTACCGAGAACGATTTGATACGAATAGCCGCAAAGCGTTCTACCGGATGCCCGCAAAAACTGTCGCCAAGAAGATTCAAGACGAGTCTGGGATAAAAACAACTGCGCACGACGTACACGAAGGTGCGCGAGAGGTAAAAAAGCATTGGAAAAAGCGTTTCAAAAAACTGGGAAATACCTCGTAACAAAATCCCGAAAGAAAAATCCGTTGTATTTCCATCAGGCTGTAATGTTTAAGTTACAGCCTGATTATTAATTTAGAACGCAAATTATTATGAACGACACATTAGTTATAAGTCCGTTTTATCCCACCGCCTCGGACATCTCCGGGTATTACCCCTACCAGCTGCAGTTCGGGCAGCCGACACGCTGGTGGGACTCGCCGGAGAAATTCCGCGAGAGAGTAAAAGAGCCTGGATTCGAGAAGTTTGATCAGAGCGAAGAAGTCATCAGGAAATGGATGTCGCATTCCAGCTTCCGCCCATTCATCAAGTGGGTCGCGGCAGCCATAGGAACCGACATCGTGCCGGTCGTGCTCGGCGGATGCGTAATGCGCGAGCCGCTTTTCGAAAGCCACGAAATCGAGTGCGTTTACCTGATCCTGTACTTCCCTCAGCACCCTGATAACAAAGATTATGCAGATTCACTATGACTAACACTATGACCAAAGATTTGAACGTCGAGCAAGTATCCACAGCTGACCTCAAAGCCTGCGAGTACAACCCTCGCAAGTGGTCCGCCGAGGCGCGCAAGGGGCTCACCGAAAGCCTCGACGAATTCGGATTCGTCCAGCCGCTTGTCGTAAACGCCGCACCCGGACGCAAAGGAGTCGTGATCGGCGGCAATTTTAAGCTTGATATCGCCAAGAAAAAAGGCATAGCGACCGTGCCGGTCGTGTGGGTCAACATCCCCGATCTCGAGCGCGAGAAAGAGCTGAACCTCAGATTAAATAAGGCGCAGGGAGAATTTGATTTCGAGCTGCTCGCCACGTTCGATGAGAATTTCCTCAAAGACGTCGGTTTCTCGAGTGAAGAGTTGGATAACATCTTCGATACTGACGAAGCGGTCGAGCAGTTCGACCTTGTCAAAGAGCTTGCCAAGCTCGACATCACCAAAGTGGAAATCAAGAAAGGCGACGTGTATGAGTGGCCGGATGGTTCGCGTTTGGCCTGTGGAGACAGCACCATTGCCGAAGACATGCAGTCGCTCATGGGTAGTACCAAGGCAGACCTCTGCCTGACGGACCCTCCGTATCGACTTGATTATTTGAAGGGCAAAAAGAAAAACGGCAAGCCGGTCGAGGGATTCGGTGCTAAGCGCGACCGCAAGTATCTGGAGACCGACGTGTTGCCGGAGAATTTCACCGACCTGTGGATGAGCAATGTGGCCGCAGCCGCCAAAGAAGACTTTCACATCATCGTATATGAGAACTGGAAAAACCTCCGCGAGATTTGGGGCGAGATGGAGAAGCACTGGAAGGTCAAGAACATGATCGTGTGGCACCTCCCGAATCGCACGCAGGGCTTCAGTGCGAAGTATAAGTTTTTTTCGAAGCACGACATCGCGATGGTTGGCTCCTCCCCCGAAGCGCGAGGTTTCAATCTCAAACCGGAAGCAGAGCTGCTACAAAACGAGTACGAGACAGCACTGTACGCCATCCAAGGTAAACCGCACTGGGAGGGATACCAGAAAGGCAAGAAATACCAGCCCACCGATTTCATTGAATACATTGCATCGGACGCGAAGTCATCAGGACAGGGCGTAGTGTTCGGAACGAAGCCGGTGGAAATATTAATCCCATACGTAAAAGTTCTGACGAAGCGCGGCGACCTCGTTGTCGAACCATTCGGCGGTAGCGGCTCCAGTGGCGCAGCCTCGATTATGATGAAGCGCCGCTGCTACACCATGGAAAAAGTTCCTGCGTACGCAGAAATAATCCGCCGCAGGTGGTCAAAGTTGCTCGGGCAACAGCCAAAGAAAATATATGAAAGAAAATCAGCGTAAAACAGTTGAAGTGCGTATCGCTAAAGACAAGCAGAAATTCCTGGAAATATTGGAGAAAAATCCAGTGATCCATGTTGCCATTGAGCGCTCGGGTGTCAGCAAGCCAACCTTCTACCGCTGGCGCGACACCGACAAAGACTTTGCAGCGAAAGTAGAAACAGCTATGCGCGAGGGCAAGGGGCTCATCAGCGACATCGCGATATCCCAGCTCATTACCGCTATAAAAACGAACAACCTCGGAGCGATCAAGTTCTGGCTCATGAATCACCACCCCGACTATGCCAACAAGTTGCACATCAAAGCGGAGGTCGAAGAAAAATTCGTATTCACGCCCGAATTCGAGGAACGCGTACGCAAGTCGCTGGAGACCGTTTCGTCAAAAGATAAGCAGCAATTCTTCCATGGAATCTGACCCAGAAATCCAGGCGATCATCGACATGATGATCAAGGACCAGCCGTTCCGCCGCGCGATGACAACGCGCGACCCGCGCCTCTTCTTCGCGACGTACCTGGGACACTACATCACCCATCCATTCGCGTACTTTCACTTCGAGATGTTCGACCTGCAAAAAGATCCGAACAAAAAAACAATCGTCATCACGGGCGCGCGCAACAGCGCCAAGTCGACCATCATGAACACGAGTCTTGCGCTGTGGTCCATACTCGGCGAGCCGCAGAAAAAGATGGTAGTGATTCTAGGCTACACGCAAATTAGCGCCAAGAAGCATTTCTACGACTTGCGTACGGAACTTGAAAACAACAAACTACTGCGCTCCGACCTCGGCCCCATTCAAGGTGAAGACGGCCCGTGGGGACCGACCCTTCATCTGCCGAAGTACGGCGCAGACGTAGCCTTCGCGTCGACGGAGCAGAACATACGCGGCCTCAAGGTGGGGCCCCATCGCCCCGATCTTTTTATCGCGGACGATTTGGAGGACGATGAGACCGTCAGGACCCTTGAGGGGCGCAACAAACTGTACGACTGGCTGACGAAAGTCGTATTGCCCGCCGGCGACGAAAAGAATACGCGCTTAGTGGTTCTCGGTACGCTGCTACACGAAGATTCACTCTTGATGCGTTTGAAGAAAGATATTCGAAGTGGAATTAGAGAGGGTGCGTATCGCGAGTACCCGCTGCTCGACGAGTTCGGTGGCGCATTATGGAAAAGCAAATATCCCGATCAGGCTGCCATCGACGCGCTGCGTAAATATGTGGGCAACGAAAAAGCGTTCTCGCAGGAATACCTGCTGCAGATCGTCTCAGATCACGAGCGCGTCATACATCCCGAGTGGATTCATCGCTACACTACCTTACCTGCGATGAATAACGATAACCACTACCGCGGCGCTTTCATCGGCATGGACTTGGCGATAGCGGAGGGGCAGCAGGCCGACAACACCGCCATGGTATGCGCCCGGGTGTACGGCTGGGGCGAGAACACCCGCATCTACATCCTACCCAACCCAATAAATGCAAAGATGGATTTCCCGACAGCTCGTGAGCGAGCGAGGGCGCTATCCTTGTCGCTCAACATCGGGAAGAAAGCGCCGATGTTCATCGAGGGCAACGGGTACCAGCGCGCGCTCGCACAGGATCTTGAGCGCGAACATTATCCTGCAACTGCGATCATGGTACATGGCGACAAACGCGCGCGCTTAGCCCTTGAGAGCCATCGCGTCAAGGACGGCGTGGTGCTGTTCCCCGGCAAAGGATGCGAAACACTGCTTGCGCAGCTCACCGGCTTCGGCGGCGAGAGGCATGACGACTTGTCGGATGCATTCGCACTGCTCGTGTCGCAGGTCGTGATAACAAATGCGGGGTATAGCCCGTTCCCCAAGCTACGGCCGATAGATAACGATATCGAGATGGGAGAAGAGGACGACTTCGCGGATCAGCGGCCCATCACTGCGGACCTTGGCCGTGAGCTTATACAGTTCCGCAGAAGGTACGGGCGCGGCGACAAATTTTAGCGTTTCCCGAAAGGCTTGCTGAACAAGCTCAATTGATGCGGAGGTGGTGGCATCTCGCGCCGATTATCAACACGCCACAGTAGCTGTAAGAGTTTGATCAGATGGCCCCAGATTGCATACGCTTCGCCGAGTGAGATGTCGCGGCCTGTGGACTCTTTAATGATGCGTCGAAGCTCGTGGGCGCTCTGGGGCGAAAGAATAGCCATTAGGCCATTCCAGCTTAGATTCGAAGGTTTGCGAAGCGAGTTGTCGACACGTGATTAGCACGCGTAATCGTGATCTTGATTGTCGCCAGAGTTGAGGTGCTGCACAAGCCATACTGACTGACCGGGAATAAATGGCTGCGTGCAGGCGTTTTGGTAGGTCGAGGAGTATCCGGCTGCGTACCAGTTTGGTGTACCTCCTGTTTGTGCCGGAACGAATGTACCCATGAGCTGCTGCCACTCGCTTGGGATGGCATACACACCGACAGTTATGTTCTTAGTGTTGAGATAGTCAATCGCACCTTGAACGGTCGCGTCATTGACCGCAGTCTTGGATGACCAACTGTTAGCTGTCTCAATATCGAGCCACCAGAGTGTAGATGCTGCACCTTGCTGTGTTGCATACGCGAACGAGCTTGCCGCAGCGTTGTAGCCGTAATTGTAGGCTTTGCAGACGCTGTCGCCGCTTTTGCAAGTCTTTGGTGTTGAAGTGTTGCCATGCGCTGTGCTGCCAACGTCCGTGTTGAGGTTGATGTAAAGACTCGGCGCATCGGTACCGAGTTTTGCCCAAGCATATTGCGTGGCGAGATTGCTGTTGTGTCCGTATGCGCGACCGTTATCAGTACCAACGATACCGAAGGCTATTGGAGCAGCGGGTAGCGTCGTGGTGTTAAAGCCGACATCGTAGCCATCTTGGCCGGTCGTGAAGATGCCGCTCGCGAGTGCTGGAGCCGCGACTGCGAATGAAAGTGCGAGTAAGAGTATTGTTGTTTTTCTCATGGTGTTAAATGGTTAGTTTTAATAAAGCATCCTGAGGTTGCTTACCCGCTCCACCATGAGTGAGTACTGGTTTGGAATTCAAACGCTTTGATGTCCGAATCGGCGTAGTAGCGAGCCAGGGCCTCGTCGTTCATCTTCCATTGGTGGACCTCTTTCGTGTCGTCGAATATGGAGCGCAGCTTGGGTACAGAAAGAACGAAACACACGATCTTATCTTTCATGTCGGCAACAATCGCAAAATACGGCTGGCAGTGAAATTGCTCGCAGGCGATCTCCGCCTTTTGAATATCCGACTCGTTGATGTTTATGGACGCAGTTTCGGTGCCCGGGTTGCGGCTTCTGCTTTTTACGGAAATGCCCATAACCTCATCAGAGTGAGGATTACGAGCAATTAAATCGATACCAGTGTGATCGACGCGGGCGCATTCAAAACCGTGCTTAGAAAGCCAATACAAAACGAGATGCTCGGTGAAATCACCAGTGATTTTTGAGTGTCGTGAGCTTTTGAGTATTTGCACCATATCGGGGAGGGTGGTCTGTACCCTAGCTTCGCTTCGGCCTTTCGCGTAGCGAGTTACCAACAGCTGGACAGGTGCCGTTACTGTAGCATAAGTATTCCACTTTGGAATATCCCATTACGGAATACAGGCTTATAGGTATGAAGAAGTCCATTCATACCAATGAGCGAGCTGTCTTTGTTGGGAAACTCAAAAAAGCACGAGTCGAAGCGGGCCTGACTCAGGCAGAGGTAGCTAAAAAGCTTGGATGCTCACAGTCTTGGGTATCAAAAGTAGAACTTGGTGAGTTACGAGTGGAAGCTATTTGGCTGAATCGACTGGCGAAGCTCTACGGAAAGAAGGTGGAGTATTTTCTATAGCTAACACTACTCGATCTGATACCTGACCGCCTTGCCGGTATTCCCAAGGCGCTTAAGCACCCCTTCTTTTTGAAGAGTAGCGAGATAACGGGAGGCGGTGGCGTCCGACACGCCGAGTAGCTTTTCTACCTCGTTGTTGCTAATCGAGCCCTTTTTGCGCACCTCCTCTAACATAAGGTCAAGCTTCTTACGCTTTTTGGACTGGATGGCAGCGCGAGCTTTTACGGCGACATCCGGCACAGTATGGAGAGCCTTGGGCAAAAGGGCTGGTTCAGTTTGAGGCGTTGGCGTGACTGGATCCACCTTAGGCGCGTTTATTTCGTGAGGGCGAATAATAGCCTCTCGGAGAGGCTCTGCTAGCGTCACAATTTGAGGCGTTGATGCTGTCGGAGCCGATTCTGTTGTTGGGACTTCAATCGCCTCATTCTGTACTACAGGAAGTGCCGGAGTGGCTATGGCAGGCACAGATACTTCGGCAGGGGTAGTTTGAGGTGTTTGATCCTCGGTAGGTTGTTCGTCCATATGCTTCCTAGTTTAGCAGGTAAAACGGCCTTAACGCCTCAAATTGTGGGTAGCCGAAAAAGCTAAGTATTACTGGGCTGTTTCGGGGGTAGTTAGGGAGATACTTGACAAAACGCTATGAGTACGGTACAATGGTGCTGGATGATGAGGTTAGGGTATGGCAGTCACAAGTAACGCCTCACATAGTAAGAGCAGAAAAACAGATGCATCAGCCGAGGGCACTTGACAAGACAGACCAGAGGGTGTATACTGGCAGAGTAAGGTTCAGTTAGCAGTTCTTCACAAATCAATACGACAATCTTTTTAAGAGGAGAGAGTCTTCAAGCCCTGAAGTAAATAGGGCCAATCGAGTCCGCCCCGCTAGCGATAGTGGAGCAAGGATCCCAGCTGAGGTCTGTTGGGACACCGCATGAACGATTGCTACTAATCAACGTTGCGAAAAAGGCAAAGGCGATTGGGAGATCTCTTCCTTAAAAATAGGTAAGCCATACGGCGAACCATATTAGGAAGATGTCTCTCAGTCGCCTTTTTCGTTGAAAGAGTAGCGCAGAGGAAAATGGAATGGGTATCAAGTTGTAACATTTTGACCATCATTTCCAATCCTCTCCGCCACTCTCTCAATGAGGAGAGAGTATCGGGAAAGTCCCGATCGCAAGTTCTTTAAAAGGAGATAGATACCAGATTGCACCCCACCTCTGATCTGTAGCCGAAAGGTTGCGGACGGTGATCACAGCCGGCAAGTGTGAAAAGAGGAGAGAGTGGGGAGAGATACAGTCTTGTGTCCATCTAATTTGCAGATACATCACTCTGTCGCATAGCGCCCCGCAAATGGCCACTAGCGATTCCGGAGTTAGGCTGAGAAAGCAAGTGTATCACCCGAAATGTTCGTTAGGACATCGGTTGCCGAGGAGGAAATAAACCACCCTCATCGGCAAGAATGTCCTCGCTAACAAGTACCGGAGGGATGCCGGGAACGAGGAGAGAGGAAGTTCGTTGACAATTAAATAGCGAAGTAAATTCAGAAGAGTGTTAGAGCTCGTCTGAAGGGACTAACGGAGAACAACTGCTCGTTCGCGAGCGACTCCATTTGTTATTCCTCTTCGCCCTACTGAATCAATGAGCCCAAAAGCGTATAACGCTGGCGGATGTCCTCTAAGATTCGGTATGGCAAGAGGGCTTGCAATTGAAAGGCAACCCTTCGCGCTCCAGCGGCACTGGAGCAGCCATGAAAAGGAGAATTCCCATGGCGAAGCCGATCATCACCACCATCGACCTGAACAGCGGCTTCCGGAAGATCGCATTCGAGATCCCCGGCGGCGTCACCACCCCGGCGGAGTTCGCCGAGGCGGTCGCCGAGGCCGAGGGCCAGTTCGCGGGCGACAAGCCCGTGCTGGTCAACGGCCGGGGCCCGGTCTGGGGCTACGGCATGATCATGCACGCCGCGCACCCCACACCGGCGGTCGCGACGTTCGACCCGAGGCTCGGATACGTCGTGGTGCAGAGCCACGACCAGCGCTTCAAGGTCGGCGACTCGATCGCCGATCCCGAGGCGGCTGCGGCCTAGGTCGTGGTGATGCTCAACCCAGAGGATAAGCTCTTTGGTTGCGAGAGAGAAAAATCTCATCGCGTAAAAAGTTAGGCGATCTTTAAAATCGCCAAAGTTCTTTGGTTGCTGACACATTGAAACGTCAGCAAGGTTTAACTGGGCGAGCGCATGTGGTACATGTCGTTCGCCCTCCCTTTTGAGAGCTTGATATCTTGAGCTTTCAAAAGGGACAACCGTCCCGACCAACACTGCGCGGGTTTGAGCGCAGTCGGACATGGAGGCCACGATGGCTGACATCCGCAGTTCGTATAAAGGAATGGTCGTGGCCGTCGGTGGGCCGCCTCATTCTGGAAAATCGGTTTTCCTTGCGGAGCTGTATCGTCAGCTCCTCTCTCGGAAACCGTCGGGCACGTTCCTGCAAAGGGCGTGCCCGGACGGCGAGGGCATGTGGTCGGCCGAGTCCGACCCTGCACTCGTCGCGGAAATCCGCCGCAAGGGCAAGTTCAACGAGGAATTCGTTGCGTTCACGTTGAATGCGATCGAGAACCTCGGAAAGAACATGCCCCGGGTCCTTCTCGACCTGGGCGGTATCCGCAGTGCGGAGAATGCCGAGATTCTTCGCCGCTGCACACACTGCGTCATCCTCTCCTCCAAGGAGAGTGAGGATCTGGCGTGGGTGGAGTTTGCGGAAGCCGAAGGGTGCAAGCCTCTTGCGGTTCTCCGCTCTCGGCTCGACAAGCGCAGTGACGGAACGCTTGTCGAAGGTCACGAATCCAAGTTGGACGTGACCCAAACTCCCGTCCGGGGCACGCTCTGGAACATGGACCGCGATGGTCCTGCCGAGCCGTTCCGCTCTGCGGTCAGCCAGTTCGCCGAATGGTTGATCGAAAAAGCCGCGACCCGATAAGTCGCGCAGAGGCACGCATCGCACCTCAAAAGAGCGATGAAGTCATTAAGAATTGAAAGCTTGATGGCGAACAGGGAGGATGGGCGCATGACTTATTGCGTCGCCGACCTGCGCGGCTTGCTCCACTGGGGCAAGACTCGTCTCGAGGCCTTCTTGAAGGCCGCACAGGCGAACCGCGCCTACGCGTAAGCGTTAGGCGAGGACCGCACGACCACGCTCCTGAACAAAACGCGTGGAATCCAAGCTCGAAGGAAGGAATATCGAGATGGTTGTCAGGAAACCCACTGACGGAAAAGTACGGGTCGAGATAATAGGATTCTCGTAAAAAATCCGAAATGGTTTACTACCAGACACATGGAAAGGTCTGGAACTTGGGCGAGCGCAAGTGGTACTTGTTGCTCGCCCTATCTTCAGGGAGCTTCATCGTTAGAGCGATGGAGACTCCTGAGAGATAGGAAAAGGAGGGAAAATAGAATGTCCTACTGGCGTCATCCGCGTACTACGCAGGAGCGTCGTGAGGCTTCTGCGCTCGTCGTCGACAACCGTGAGATTCTTGCGGAAGTCGGCATTACTCTTCGTCCGCGTCGTGGAGATTCGTTCTCGCTGCCCAGCAGCTATGACGATCTCTCCAAGTCGACGTGGGCGAACCGCAACTGGAAGAACTTCCGCCGCACCAAGTGGCGGCAGTGATCCCAAAAGCCAACGAAAGGAGGTGTTGAGTGAGTAAGCGCATCCTCTGGGTTTCGCGGCACGAACCGATACCGTCGCAGTTGGAGGCGCTCAAACACCTCTATGGCGGCGATACGGAAGTCGTGCCCGATCCCAACCCGTTTGACGGCGCGGATACGATCGTCAAACGGTACAAGGACGGCGGGTACGATGACATGGTTGTTGTCGCTCCGCTCTCCGTGCTCGGCAAGCTGTGCGATATGGGGATGAACCCGCTTTACGCACAGATGGTCGAGTGCGAGCCGTCCGACGCCGAGCTCTACGTGCGGCGCGTGCCGTACAAATTCGAGCGCTTCCGTCGCGTCAAGCGACTGCTGCTCGAATTCTTCGATTAATCGTTTAGCAAGAAAGGGACAACATGCAACAGAGCACATGGAAGCTCGGCAGCGGCGAGCAAGTCTACGACCGCGAGCCGAGTCACATCCATGTCGGGGTCACTCCCGACCTTCTTGCCGAGGCGATGTCGAAGGTGTTCGCGGAGCCCGGCGAGAAAAAGGTGAAGCGGACGATTGATTTCGACCGCATCATCGGCGTTTCCAACTGCGTTCGCACCAGCGAGAGCGACGAGATCGTCTTCGCTCAACGGGTGCATCGCGGTGGGCTCACTCGGTTCGCCAAGAACCGGAAGCCCGAACCGACATCGTGTCTAACGCTTTCCATGCGGCTTCAACCGGATGGGCAGTACGAACTCGGAACGGCATACATTGGCAGTCCCGGCCACAACGAATACTGGGCTGCCGAAAACGCCGAAGAGTTCCAAGGCGCGATCGAGTTCTGGAACCAAAATGCGTTGTGTTGGGGATACGAGCCAGTGCTCCCCGGCACCGAGACTACGGAAAGGCCGTGGTGAGTTCTTTCACTGGCAAAACTTGGGGAAACTTCGAAATTGAAAGTCAAAGTTTCCCCTCTTCCTACTCGCCTTAAGCTTTTGCTTGAAGCGAGTAGCCGAGAGCCAACGAGTTTGTCGCACTCTGTGCGGCTAAAACTCTCTCCTCTTATAGTTGGCGGGCTTCAGATCATTTAAAAGTGGTTTGAGGTCCGTCAACTAACGCCCGACTGGAGTCGGGACAACCAGGAGAGAAGGACATGACTAAAATGGTATTCGGCTCCGGTCGTTTCGCCACCACGGTGGCGAACAATCGGAATGATGTTGTGGTCGGCGCGTATGATATGCCGACCAAATTGGTGGACACGTCGAAAGACGTGTTGCTCTGCCTGCCGCAACAGGTGGAGACGTGGGGCAACTACCCCACACATCAGGAATCGTGGCTGTCGCTCGCGTTCGTGGTGGCGTGTCATGCTTCCCACGAAGACGAGTGGGGTCTCGAGGTTCGCCGATCGGCGTGGGACGCAATTCCCGTCGTGCAGTGGCCCGCGCTCGCCGCGAAAGCGGCCGAGTTCGCCAGCGAGTTCCGCAGCCGCCTCACCGAGGCCAGCTTGACGCCCCGCAAGGCGTTCAAGTCGGCGACCCGTGCACTGCAGGACTGCCTGCTGTATGCCGTGGAGCGCAAGTTCCCGGCACAGCAGGATACGTTTCTGCAGAATTCCGCGATCGCCCCGCTCGTTGCGGAAGCGAATCGCGGCCGGGCCGGTGAGCTCGACCTCACAGCCGGTCTCGTACTTGCCGATACGATCGACGCCTTCGTGGCAAAGATCGCCGGTGAGTTCGATGGGATCGACGCGTGCCGCAAGGCACTCGGCGAACTCATGGCCGACTTGCGTGTCGGGCGGGTGATCCTCCTCACGGAGGGAATCTCGCTCGATCGTGGAGCCGAACTGGTTCGCGGCGACGTTGTGATTGGTGTTCCCGATTCGCACGACATGGACATCGTCTCTGTCATGAGCGATCAGGACGCGCCGGTGCTCGTCCAACTGAAGGACGAGCTGTCGGGCCAGCGGCTCGACATCATGGCGGTTGCTTCGACGCTCGACGCGAACGAGTATCTCTCGGGTGGGCACGCGTCGTTTCAGTCGGTGGCAGAAATGCTGCTGGCGAACGGCACTGCTCGCACTCCCGAGGGCAACGCGCTTATCGCGCGGCTCACGAGCGAGGTCGACCCCGTCGTGCTCGCACAGAAGTACCGGACGGTTGCAAAGGAGTTCTACTCCGATGCTTCCGACCGGAAGAGCTGGGCGGCTCGACGGGCCGGAAACTTCTCGCAGGTGAAGAAAGCGATTCCGCTCTACCGGATCGCTTGCGACCTGCTCCCGCGCGCCGCCTTCATGGAGTGCGAGGGAAAGTTCCCGGGCGGATACGATCCGGCGACGTTGGCCGATGCTTGCGGGCTCGGTGACGAATTCCGTCGGATCAAGGGGTTCCTCACGGCGCAGGACGCGCCGCAGCAGGAACTCGAAATGGTTGCCGCGACTCTGGGGCGCAAGCTCTAGTCGCGGACGAACCGAATGTTCTTCGCTGGCGCATTGAAATGCCAGCCAACTGGTTTACGGGTGAGCATGAGAGGAAAACTCATTGCTCACCCACCTTCTCCAGCGCACAAATAAAATATAATAAAAAAAATATTTGTGCTCTGGTTGGGTCACCTCAATTGAAAGGAGGCATACATGCCCAAGAAAGTTTTGTGGATCAGCCAGCATTCGATGCAGGGAGTCCAAAAAGGCGCTCTGCGGAGAATGTACGGCACTGATGTCAAAGTGGTGGAAGATCTGCACCCCTTTGATTCGGCTGAAGTGATCGTCCAGAGAGTACGGGATGGCAGTTATGACGATGTGATCGTCGTGGCACCGTATTCCGTGCTTGACCGGATGTGCAAGCTTGGACTACGCCCTCTGTGGGCCGATGCCGAGCAAGTCTTCAACCGCCGTGAGGCAGACTGGAGCGTAAAGGGTCGGCACTACCGATTCTTAGGTTTCAGTAGGGTCAAGGAACTCCGGCTCGTGCTGGAGGATCTTGGGTCCAACGCCAAGCGGCAAGCGGAGGATTAGGGACAAGAAAGGAGGACAGCATGTCCAAACAACCCCGAGTCTTACCGAGGGTCGCGCAGGCGGTCGCATTTGCGCTTCGTGTTCATGACGGGCAGAAACGCCCGGGCGGCGAATCGCAGTACGATCATCTCATGCGCGTGGGCGAAATCGCATCTCGCTTTGCCGACCGTTACTCGGAGGACGATGTTCCGCCCGAGTTTCGGTTGAGCGAGGAGGAGATCGAAACTCTGCTTACCGCTGCCGTGCTCCACGACACCATCGAGGACACGGGCACGACCTATGACGAACTCGCCGCGAAATTCGGCGAGCAAGTTGCACAGATCGTCCGCGCCGTGAGTCACGAAGAGGAAGAGGAGCCCGACGAGGTCTACCTCCGCCGCGTGGCTGCTGGTGGACGCTTGGCGATCATCGTCAAGCGGTCCGACCGGCTAGACAATCTCAACACCCTTCGGCACGCGCCAACCGAATTCCGCAAGCGCAAGCTCGCGGAGATTCGGACGGCACTGCCGGTGTGGCACGAGATCGATCCTGACGGTGCGCCCCTGATCGAAGAGCTTCTGCAGGAGGTCGAACATGAATCGGCCGCTTGAAGAACTGATGCTTCGGATTCGCGCCCTTTCGCGTTCGCCCGAGAAACTCCGCGAGGAGTGTATCGGGATCGCACGCGGGAAGTCGCCGTCCGCAGCATTCGATCTCGCATCAATCGCCGCGCGAGTGCACGACGTTGATGCCATTACCGCCATGTCGGCCGCGAAAGCGACGAGATGGCTCGCGGTGATCCGACGGGATTACGGTGATGCTGAATTCACCCAAGCCGTGAGGACGCTCTAGGCTACCACGCCCACGACAACCTGACGTCACGGGCACGGAAGGAGACAGACATGAACCAGGTAGCTCTAACGCAAGCCATCGCGCTTGCGCCAAAAGTGGGGCGCGTCGCAAACGACCTCCTCGCCCGCAACATCGGGCGGGAAAAGATCGTTCGCGCGACGATGCTCTCAATCGTCTCAAGCCGTCCGGCATTTTTCCTCGGTTCGCCGGGGATCAACAAGACCGGCACGGTGCAAGACGTCGCGTCGCGCATCGAGGGAGTTTCGTTCTACGACGCTCTCATGCCCACGATCGTGTCGGTCGAGCAGCTTCTCGTCGAGTCAACCTCGATCGAGGAGACGACCGAACCGAACGGAAGCAAATCGATTCGCACGCGTGACGTGCTCGGCCGCGCGGCCGCCGCGCACCTCCTGTTCGCCGATGAGATATGGAAAGCAGAACCTCGCGTTCTGCAGACCGTGCTCGACTTGGCGAAAGGCGACGGTGTTCGGCACGAGGGACGGATGGTACAAACCCCGCTTCTCGCGTTCATCGCGGCCAGCAACGAACTGCCCGACCCCGAGGGGAACCTCGGCGCAATGTGGTCACGCATGACTATCCGCGCCGTCGTCGATTCTCTCGACCGGTCTGGCAAAAAGTCGCTCGTTCGTGCGCGTCTCAATCGCGTGGCGAACACATCCACTCCGGAAAAGCTCACGCTCACCGAAGTGGAGGAATTGCGCAAGGCCCGGCCGCTCGTTGAGGTTCCGGATGAGATCGTCGAGTTAACCCTCGACCTCTATCAGGAACTCCTCGACAGCGACAACCAGGTCTTCGCGTGGCTCTGGAGCGACGACCGGCGATTCGGACGGGTCTTCGACGTCATGCAGGCGAACGCTTTGCTTGATGGACGGACTCGGATCGGAAAGTCGGATCTTAAGTGCCTGGAACTATTGTTGTGGGACACGCCCGAGCAGATCGCGATCGTGAAAGAGAAGGTTGCGCCTTACACGCGCACGCCCCTCTCCGAAGCACAAGAGCTCATTGACACGCTTTTGGCTCCTTCGGGTACGGTTGTTGAAGCGAAGGCGGGTGACCGCAACAAACTGGTCGCCGCATTGGCACAGTTCGACGAGACCGAGCGCGAGCTCGATCGTCTCTCGAGCGAAGCAAGCGGCGATGAGAAGACTGCCATTCTCGGGCTGCGCAAGCAGTTGGACGAGGAGAAACAGTCGGCGGTCAACGCAATGCTCGGCACGAAATTCCGTGTCAGAACATAAGGAGGTGGAGAATGCAGAAGGCACCAACGCTTACGCGGCAGGAGCTCCAAAAGCTCCTCGTCACGGATGCGGACGCCTTCACGGCGCTCCGCTTCCTGCGGCACCGCGAAAACGCACCAGCGGTCAGCGAGCTCGAGGAGTCCGGCGCAAGCCAACTCCCCGGATTCGCTGGATCGCTGTGCGATCTCTATCACACACTGTGGGCCGAAACACCCGCAGTACGTGAGGAAGTCCCGGCAGATCGCCGGTACTGGGGTGAGATTCTCAAAGGTGCGATGGCAACATCCGCCTACGAGCAACTTCACGTCCAAACGCAGTACTCGGATCTCAAGTCAATACTCGGCACGCTCACGATGGGCCAATCGGTTATCGAGAATGTGTCGGAGAAAGACAAAGAGAAACTTCAAGAAGCTGCGCAGAAGCAAGACGACGCTGACGAAGCGGAAACCGAAGCTGGACAGGCTGAGGCGGAAGCTGCGGCGGCGAATATGCTCGCGGAAGCAGCGCAAGCTGCGCAAAGCGGGCAGAGTGGTACCGGCCAACCGCAAAACGGTTCGGGCGGTATGACACTCGAAGAAGCACAAGAGCTTGCCGACCAATATGCAGGTCGTGCTGTGGCGGCGAGAGCCAAAGCAGATGCGGCCAAGCAAACGGTCGAGACTGTCGTTGAGGAGCTGCTCGGACAACCGGGAAGCGACAAGGCGATGGACAAGCTTCGTGAACTCGCCCGCGTCGGCATCGCCGCCGCGAAAGAGGCCAAGGAGAAAGTGGAGGAGGTTTCCGACACGCTCGAATCTTGGGGCCTCGACGAAGGCGAGCTCGTCCGCAAAGGGATTCCCGAAGCTCTCGGGGTTCTCGAGCGGATGAAGAAAAGCGAAGCCTTGCGCAAGTTCGCAGCGCTCCTTGGTCGGCTCCGGCAGATCGCAGCCCGCAAGGCGCGGTCGAAGGAGAAGTCCGAGGGTGTTCGTGTCACGATTCCGGAGACGGGTCGGGACATCAAGCGCGCTGTCAACTCTGAGCTTGTTGCGATTTCGCATCCGGCACTCCGCACGAAGGCGCTCACGCGCTGGGCTCGCGGTGAACTCCGGTTGCGCGGCGAGCAGGCAAAGAAGAGGCTCGGCCACGGCCCGGTCGTCGTCTGCGAAGACGGCTCCGGCTCGATGGATGGAGAGAAGCGTTGGTGGGCAAAGGCAATGGTTCTCGCCATGGCTCACTACGCAAGACTCCAGAAGCGGTCGTTCGTCTGGGTGCATTTCGGTAGCCGGTATAACGAACCGGTGACGCGAGTGTACAAGGGCGGTCGGCTGTCGGCCGAAGCGATACTGGAAATCGCGGAGACGTTTTTCAACGCGTCGGGCACGGACTTCGAACGTCCGCTCTTGTCCGCGATGGAGACTATCCGCGCCGAGGGGCTCACCAAGGCCGACATTGCCTTCGTCACAGATGGCGAGTGCGCAGTTTCGGAGCAGTTCCTTCGGGAGTTCCGGGCGACCAAGGAGGCGCTTGAGGTTAACGTGTTTGCAGTCATCTGCGACGTTGGCTCGAGTTCCGACGAGAGCGTCCGTGAGTTTGCCAACCGCGTCGAGCGGATATCGGCATTCACCGCCGAGACGGCGGAAACGGTGTTCCAAAATCTGTAGGAGGACAAATGTCTGACACACTCATCGCCACACTACGCGCCGATCGTGGAGCGAAGTACGATGAGACCGGCCAGTGCATTTCTTCCTACGACCGGTCTATCGTTTTCCTGCCGCGCTCGGTAAAACCCGACGAGGTCGTTCGCGTGCGGTTGATCCCGGTTGAGGGAAAGACCGACCGCAATGGCCGAGTCATGTACTACTCGGAGTACGCACCGCCCGAACTTTCTATGGCGCATGGAAACGCCATCTCGAAGGAAGCGGAAGAACTCCGAAACGGAGAAGCCTTGCAACGCGAGCAGGGCGAAGCGATTCTGCGGGCAAAAGGAGTCACGGGAGTATCTGGCTACGGCTGGTACTACTTCTGCGGCAGCGAGACCTTCGGGTCTTTCTTTTCTCCCGCAGCGCTTGCGGCTCTCGAGCTTCTGCCCTGCGCAAGCGGGACGGGGCTCAACGAGCTCATCGCGTGGATCGTCGAGAGTGGTTACTACTCGGCGACCCAAGAGCGTGGCGAGCAGCGCACGCCGGACATACCGGAACAAGCGCTTGCCGAACTCGCCGAACGGATCGACCGCGCAGAACGCGTGTTGTCCGTGCGGGTGGAGTGATTGGTCTTTTGGTTTGAGTTCAACTGTGGTGAGGCGCGGAGATGGAAACTTCTCGCCTCACCCTACTTTTCGAGGACTGAAATTTATTCAATCCTCGAGTCGGTAGTAAAATATAAATAGACAAAGTCCCCACGGGGCTATAGGTCGTGTGACGGAATCTGATCAGAATGCAGTGCGAGTTAGATCGTTTTGGACCGCGCAAGCGAGAAAAAACGTCAAATCTCTCTCCTCTTACCACTGAGTTTTGGCCAGTCCTATCCAGTCGCTTCGGCCTATAGCCCTGTGGGGATTTTTGTATTTTTAAATAGTTACCAACTAGGGGGCCGGAAAGGGGTCTGGACTCACAACAGGGGTTGCGTCATCTCTTGTACTTGTAGATTAGCAAGTAACCACAAGAGATATGAATATGATTTTTGAGGGCATCGCAGGTGTAGGGGTACTCGGGGCAAAGCCAGAGGCAAAAGAGGCAGTCAAGGTTCGATATTGTTTGTACGCCAGGAAATCGACCGAGCAGGACGAGGTTCAGGCGCTTTCCATTGAGTCACAAGTTAAAGAGATGACCGCGCTCGCAGCGCGGGACGGTTTGGAGATAGTGGAGGTTAAACGCGAGTCGCACTCGGCAAAGGAGACCAACCAGCGGCCGGTCTTCAACAAAATGCTCGAGGAGGTTCGGGTCGGTACATATAATGGAATACTCACCTGGGCAGCTGATCGTATCAGCCGCAATGCTGGCGACCTCGGTAAGGTAGTGGACCTGATGGACGCTGGTTTGTTGCATGGTATTCAGACGCATGGACAGAAATTCTCAAATAATCCGAATGAGAAATTCCTGCTGATGATCTTGTGCAGTCAGGCAAAGCTGGAGAACGATAACAAGAGCTTGAACGTAAAGCGCGGGCTCAAGACCCGGGCGGAGATGGGAATGCTGCCGGGGTGGGCACCAATCGGCTACCTGAACGATACGCGCAAGGACCATAAGTGCGAGTACCTGCTAGACCCGTTGCGTGCGCCGGTGGTCAAGATGATATTTGAGAAAGTAGCAAAGGACCGGTGGAGCGGGCTTAAAATATATCACTGGCTCAAGGACGAGCTGCGGTTTACAACGCGCAGTGGCAAGAGTCTCAATATAAGTACGCTCTATGAGATGTTTAAAAATCCCTTCTACTGCGGGGTGTTTGAGTATCCACGCAAAAGCGGTAACTGGTTTGTAGGAAAACACGAGGCATTAATAACCAGAGAATTATATGAGCAGGTGCGGCAGAAAATCGTCGAAGAGACGAAGCCACGCAAGCGATCTAACGAGTTTGCCTTTGTACGGTTGATAACGTGCGGCGACTGCGGGTCGGGCATCACTGCATTCGAGAAAGAAAAACTGATCAAGGGTACCGGCGAGACAAAGATATATAGATACTACGCATGTGGCAGATCGAAAGATCGACACTGCAAGAGCTTGTACGCACGCGAGGATGCGCTGATGGAACAACTGATCGGGATTATTGACGAGGTGGAGATAGACCAATTGGGAGCTCGGCACCTTATAGATAGAGAGATTGCGCGGTTCAACAAGCTACGTAAAACGGTACTCGGGGTAAAAGAGAAGGATACAGCAGCGGCCATGGATATAAAAAGGTATGCCAAATATTTGCTGGAGGAAGGGACGACAGAGGAGAAGCGCGAGCTGCTGGGGCAGCTACGGGGCAAGCTCGTGATGAAGGATAGAAAAATTCATCTCGCGAAGGAGTAGACTCAACACAAAAGCCGCGACATTACGTGGCAGCTTTTAGTATTAAGTGGAAGACTGATCTTTCAGATCTATCGGAGCCTCCTGGAAATGAAACTGACGATTAGTTTCTCCGGGTTTTAGCCCTTCCAAGTTGTAAACGTCATCGTCGTTTGCGGGCGCGGTATAACCTGCTTCCATCCAATTCTTACCTCCGACAAATCTTGCCTCATGCCAAATAGAGGGATTCTCAAATAAAAGCTCCCTTTTAACCTCATTGCAATATGCGTGGTTCATACGCATGAGATGGTTGTAATTGGAATTGATCCAATGTTCAAATTTAGTTTCTCTTTTCTTATCTGGTTCCGCGCTTGTCAGGGTTAAGCGGTGCCTAACAGCATAAACGCATTCGTCGAGAGCAACTAACAGCTTCGCCTGATTAATCGCAAAATTAAAATCTGCTTCGACTCCATCCGGATATCTCATTTTGTAAATCTTGGTCAAAAGTGTTAGATAATTCTCGTTTAAATTGAGGTCCAGTCCTTTGCTCTTGGCGCTTCTGTATAAATCCAACAAATCATGCGGGTTGCGACGAGGAAAAGACCAGTTACGGATTCGATGGACCATCTTTAAATATTTCTCAATCGCTGTAGTTGATAAGATAGCCCCTTGTACGAGAAGCCCATTGTTGATGAGCACCCTAGCTGCCACGTAGTCATCATCGGCTAGACCGATCCAACCGATCACCTCTATGTTGCGCTGCTTGTCTTCTTCGGAAACTAATTTAACATCCATGCTGGGATTATATCTTTGTGGGCTTCGATAACGCAAAAGCCGCAACATTACGTTGCGGCTTTTGCGTTTCTTCTGACGATGACGGGAAGCGGTACCGTACTGACTTTGACGAGGGGCCGGTATCGGTTCCCTACGTCACAACCGTGTTGCGGGGGCAGGAATTGCACCTGCGACCTCGAGGTTATGCATACCACTTCGGCTTTCACCGCTCTAAAAAGATTTGTGGTCTGGACTATACCTTTTCCCTTGCGCTTCCGCACAGTCGGGAACCTGCCGTCTAGTCTCTACACCTTCTCCGGCCCATCGCCAGAGCTTGGCTCGGTATTGCCATTCATTCAATTGCAAAGAAAGGTTTCACCGAATTTGACAGGAAATCCGCACGCGATTACTCGTATGCGAGCCCAATTGAGCCTCGCGAGCTACTTCTGCTCCACCCCGCTTCTGCGAGTCTATCAAAAAATGCTCCTGTTTGCAATTTTACTCGACAAAACCAAATTCGCGGAATATCTTTTCGTAGAGACTGATGATATGACGTGCGTCTCGTAAGCTCATCGAAGCCGTACTGCCTTGGTGGGCGATCACGTTGCGTGCGCGGTGCGCTTCCCATGCGAGATCAATCGTATTGAAATTCGCACGATCGACTTGGCGCATTTTGTCGGCCATCGTTTCGCCTTTGTAACTGAGTGTATCTAAGAGTTCATTCAGCATGATATCGGCTTCGAGAATGGCGAGGCGGATTTTTTGCTCGTCTTCCGAGCTCGCCTCTTCCACGATCCTGCGCCAACGTAACTGTGAGCGCGGCACGTCGTGCGCGGCCACCGTTTCCTGCGCTGCGGAAAATCGGAGGCGTTCGTGGTGGCGAATTTGCAAAATGCGTATTACGCAATACGTAACGAGCGTTGCGAGCAGGAGCGAGACAAAAAACGAAAGCGCCACAAAAATTCCCCAATCGCGCGAAAGTACGTCGTACGTGGTGGGTGTTGCAAGGTTCTGGAGATAGTCGACCACTTGAGGTGCTGTCGCGGGATAGGAACCACCTGTCGGTTGCGGATAGAGGATACCCTGTGGTGTGCCGGTATTTTTGAGCGTCATGACAGTGGCAGGCGCCCATTGAAACGCTACTTCGCCCAGAAAGTGGAACGTCCAGCGGAAACCGTCCAGCAGCGTCGGTTGATCCATGGCGGAATTATACCCTGTAAAAAGAATTGTTTGGACAATTCTCCACGACGAATGCGATAGAAAATCGATCGAGCAATGCTACGCAGTCTCGATATCGCGACCGATTGCGAAGAGTGCCTCTTCGCTGCGATGCGGGGCGATCACTTGAAAACCGACAGGAATATCTTTCCCATCGCGAATCACCGGCGCAACGGGTACCGAGATCGCAGGCACGCCCGCGAGATTGACCGGGACGGTAAAAATGTCGGCTGCGTACATTGCGACGGGATCGGCTTTGTCACCAAACTTCCAGGGAGTGACCGGGGACGTGGGTAACGCGATCACGTCCACTGTCTTAAACACTGAAGCAAAATCGGCGCGGATCACTTCGCGCACGGCACGTGCCTTCCGGTAGTAGGCGTCTGCATAGCCGGAGGAAAGTACGAAGGTGCCGGTCAAAATCCGGCGCCGCACTTCCGGGCCGAATCCCTCGCCACGCGACTTGGTATATACCTCTTTAATTGCGCCAGCTATCACCGAGTGGCCGTAGCGGATGCCATCAAAGCGTGCGAGGTTAGTCGACACTTCGGCAGGGTTGATGATGTAATAGACCGCGAGCGCATATTCGAGCGCCGGGAGTTCAATGTCTTTGATTGCATATCCGCGATTTTTCAACAGCGCGAGCATCTCCTCGAAACGCGCAAGAATGTCAGGGTCGATGCCTTTTGTAAGCGCCGCGCGCGGCACACCAATCGTACGCGGCGCACTCTTCTCATTCAATGCATTCGGCAACGACGTGCTATCGTTTTCGTCGTGACCGCGGATCGCATCGAAGAGAATTTGCGCATCGGCGCTTGTTCGTGCAATTGCGCCGATCTGGTCGAGTGATGAGGCAGCGGCAATCAATCCGAAACGAGACACTTCGCCGTATGTCGGCTTCAAGCCGACGACGCCGCAAAACGCAGAAGGCTGACGGATCGATCCACCGGTGTCGCTTCCAAGCGCACCGAGCGCAAGCCCTGCCGCAACGGCTGCCGCCGAGCCCCCAGAAGTGCCGCCTGGCACACGAGAAAGGTCGTGGGGATTTTTCGTCGGGCCGAATGCGGAATTTTCGGTGGAGCCACCGAGCGCAAATTCATCCATGTTGGTACGGCCGAGAAACACAGCACCTTGCGCCTTCAATTTGGTTATGGCAGTGGCGTCATACGTAGCGCGATAGTTCTCCAGCATTTTAGAAGCGGCGCTCGCAATCCGTCCTTCGATCAAAATGTTGTCTTTGATCGCAAGCGGAATACCCGTAAGAGCTTTCACCTCTCTGCGGGCGATCATTTCGTCGGCGTGTTTTGCCTCCTCGCGAACCGACTGTTCCCACACTTCCAAATACGCATGAATGTCAGGGTCGTGCGCCGCTATATTTTTCAAATACGCTTCCGTCAGATCGAGTGCAGAATATTCTTTCGTATCGAGTGCGCGGCGTGCCTCGGTTATGGTGAGCGTAGAGAGATCCATGATTATTTCTTGCGTGAAATCACCTGCTTCACGGCAAGCCGATCCCCTTCCCGCGCCGGTGCTTGATCAAGGAGCATGTTCGTATACACACCGCCTTGGTGCGGATTCGCATCCACGCGCATCACGTTCTGTAATCCTGCATTCGTCGACGGCTGCACGCGCACGTCGGCTCTCTGAATTGTCTCGACAAAACCTAAAATACTCGAGATCTCCTGCTGAAGTTGTTGAATCTCTGCGTCGGAGATTTCTAAACGCGCAAGACCAGCCAATGTACGGATATCTACCTTAGCCTCGTTCATGGCAACACTATACACAAAATGCATAAAAACACAGCGCCCATTTCATACCAGAATCACATTGAGGACAAGTGTTTTAAAAATTCTTGCTCTGAAAGAACCGGAACACCGAGACGCTCCGCATCGGTCAATTTCGACCCTGGATTTTCGCCCGCGACGAGATAGCTCGTCTTTTTCGAGACGGAACCTGACACGTCACCGCCGAGAGAGCGGATTTTTGCTTTTGCTTCGTCGCGAGATGTTGAAGAAAGCGTGCCGGTGAGGACAATTGTTTTGCCAGAGAGCGGGAGATTCTTTGATTGCTTCTGATAAAGCGGATTTCGTATGGCGAGGACTTTTTTGAGACGCGCAATCAGCGCGCGATTTTCTTTGTGCTTGAACCATTCCACAATTCTCGGCGCCACAATCGTACCCAATCCGCGAATGGCATCGAGTTGTTCTTCGCATACATTCGAGATGTCATCAAGCGTTTTAAAATGTCGCGCGAGCACAATAGCTGTTTCTTCGCCCACATGCGGCAAGGAAAGTCCGGTGAGAAGGCGCGCGAGTTCCACTCTGCGATGGACATGGATCGAAGCGATCAGTTTTTTGGCAGACAATTCGGCAAATCCTTCGAGCGCGAGCAAATCTCCTTCTTCCAGACTGAAGATATCGTCAAAATGCGCGACCAGCCCTCTTTCCAGCAAGAGATCGACTGTTTTTTTGCCCAATCCTTCGACATTGAGCGCGCTTTTGCCGACGAACATGTAAAACTTGCGACGTAAGACTGCAAAGGAATTCTTATCAACGCAGCACCAGGCTGCCCCACCGGGCGCGCGCTCGATCATGCCGTCGCCCCCGCATTCGGGAACGCGCGAAGGCCATGTGAATGGTTTCGAATGTTTCGGCCGCAATTCTGGGAGAACACGCATGATGTCGGGGATGACGTCACCCGCTTTCTGCAAAATAACCGTATCGCCGATACGTACGTCGAGGCGCTTGATCTCATCTTCGTTGTGAAGCGTTGCGCGCGATACGGTCGAGCCCGCGATTGACACTGGGCGCAAATGTGCAACGGGCGTCACCACACCCGTGCGGCCCACCTGGAACGCGATGTCTTCGACCACGGTCGTCACCTGCTCGGCGGGAAACTTGAACGCAATTGCAAAACGTGGCGCTTTGCCGGTGTAGCCGAGCGCATCTTCGTATTTTTTTTCATTTACCTTCACGACGATTCCGTCGATCCAGTATTCCTGTTCGCGGCCGCGTTTCTTCCATTGTTCCCAAAACGCAATCGCCTCTTCAATAGTATCCGCACGACGGTGGTGGGGGTTCACTTTGAATCCAAGCTCGCGCAGGTATTCGAGCTCTTCCCATTGCGTGGGTGGAAATGTCTCACTCGTTTGTGCCACGTCGTAGATAAAAACATCAAGCATGCGGGATGCCGCAATCTTCGGGTCAAGCTGGCGCACCGCGCCCGCCGCGGCGTTGCGCGGATTCGCGAAGAGAGGTTCGCCTTTTGCTTGCCGAATCGTATTCAACTGCAGGAGCTGTCGCGCGCTCATCCATACCTCGCCTTCGACGATGATGTCGACAGGGCGTTCAAGGGAGAGTGGGACGGATTCAATGGTTCGAATGTTATGAGTGACGTCCTCGCCGACCATCCCGTCGCCGCGTGTTGCAGCAGTCTTGAGAAGTCCGTTCTCATATTCAAAAACGATTTTTAGACCGTCGATTTTCAATTCATTAACGTAGGTGGGCTGCGCTCCATCGAGCAATCGCCTCACGCGCGCGTCCCACTCGCGCACATCGTCCGGCGAGAACGCGTCGTTGAACGACCACTGGGGCACTTTGTGGCGTACTTTTTTAAATCTCGGCAGCGGCTTCCCTGCTACGCGCTGTGTCGGTGAGTCGGGTGCGATGAGCGCCGGATAGGTGCGCTCAAGCTCCGTGATCTCGTGCATCAAGGAATCACGCGCCGACTCCGGGATCTCTTCTGTGTCGTAGACGTGGTAGAGGAGGCGGTAGCGATTGATGCTCTTCTTGAGCCGCGCGTAGCGGGCTTTGGCGGCTTCCGGAATCATTGCCGAATCATAGCAAACGCACGGTGTGAAGGCCTGCGCTCGTTATACCATTTCTAACTAATCGCTCCACAGTCCAAAATTGTTAGCGCGATGTTTTGAGCCATGGAATACAAAATTGATGTGGAGGAGTTATCGAGAGATGGTATTAGTAGTGGAGTTCAACCGAGCGTTGCAGCGCATTGGGATCGGTTTGGATCGTCGCGCACGGGGTCGAATAGCCATCGGCATGTATCACCGATGTCACGGCATCCGTCGTCGTGCTCAGCGTCTTGGTGACGAAGACGTCAGCGCAGTAGCCGTTGGGAGCGTAGGAAAAACTCATCGTGAAATTGCCGCTTGCACGGGTACCCGAAGTCACTGTCGCGCCGAGCGTCTGGCCGTCGCAGGTTGGAGAGCCGCTGTAGGTGCTCGTGGCCGCGAAGTACGCGAAACGCACGTCCCAGTAGAGGGCGCATTCAGATGCGGTATCGGCGGCGTAAAACGCAAACTGCGAATTGCGCCCAATTGATGAAAGCATCAGTTCTTTTTGGGCGATCGTAAAGACCGCCGTACCGATCGCGAGCACGATCGACGCGATCAGCATCGCCAACAAAAGCGTAAACCCTCTGTTCCCTGTACGTGTGTTGTCCTGTTCCATATTACGTCGCGCTGCCGTCTTGCACCCATCGGTACAAATCTTCGGAGATTGTGAATGTGCGCGTATTGTAGGCGCCCGTGTGCCAGGAAACGGTCACTTGCACGTGCAATTCGTCCTGATTGCCGTTCACGAATGAAGCATACAGTGTCCGCGTGAAATTCGTATTCGTGCCGATATTGTAGCCGTAGAGATTGCCATCGGTCTGCAAGGGCGGACATGTCGTATTACAGGTGGGGGGTAGATTACTTGATGAATACTGCTGTCGCGCGTCGACGATAAAATTTTGGTTGATCGGGATCGGGCCAAACAAATTAATGCCTGCGGAATTGGACGTTTCGGCAATCTGTAGGATCTGTCCGTCCCGGATTTGGTGCACAATTTCAATGCCTTCCTGCGCAAGGTAATAGGCGGTGATCTCGTCGCGCGAATAGTAGGCCGACGAGAGCGACTGCACGGTCAGCAGCATTGGTGGCACGATTGCAATCGTCAAGAGCGAGATCGCAACCAGTGTTTCAACGAGGGTAAACCCCGTACCTCGTTTCGAGGCGCGCAATGCAGGAGAGAGCCCGCGGTGCGCTTGCTTCAACCTCGATGTGTGACGCTTCACGCTCATACTATTACAAATCCAATTGTCGCTGCACCGCGGTGGCTTCAACGTGGAAGGTGGTATTCGTTTTCGCCGACACTCCCCCCGCTTCTCCTTTGACTACGATCAGTACTTTCGGCTGGATCGCATCGCCGGGTTTTGAACCGACGACATAAAACGTCATGCTGTCGATCGAAACTTCGGGAGCCGTCAGCTGGACCCAGCTGATGCCGCCGTCTTCGGAACGCTGGATATAGCCTTTTGTGCTCCCTTGCGGCGCGACAAATTGATAGACCCACGTACTCTCGGTCGACGCACTGCACGTAGAGGGGTCGCAATAAGGCTTGAACGAGAAGGTGGTTCCACCGTCTACGCAATCATCCGTGCCGTCGCCGACAAAGGTGCCTGGACCGCAATGGAAGGCGCTGCCCATGCGGACGTTGCGCACTATGCCGTCGAGCGCGATGTTGAGATTGTTCATGACCGATTGGAGGGCTTGGGCTTTCCTATTGGCGCCAGTTAAGGAGAGAAGCGCGCCCACCGCCACCAGCATCACGACCGCAAACAGCGCAATCGCGACGATCATTTCGACGAGGGTGAATCCGGCTTCGAAGTTCGAAACTTGAGGTTGGAGAAAATGGAAGAAATGAGTACCTCGTACACTCCGATCGTCGACCTTTGATTCTCGTATTGTTGCGTTCATGGCGAGGTGATTGTCTTTTGGTCAACGGCAATTTGACCGTTGGCCTCTATCGAGACCGACATCGTGTCGCCATGCGGAGATTCCAAGACGACCCGAGCAGAGGAAACGCACGCGCTATTATTCAAGAGGCACGAGGTCGTGCACGTGGCGCCGCAGGCCGTAATGAGTGCGTCGGGTTCAGGACGGAGAAAGAGAATATCGATTTTCGAAACCGCCTGACACGACGACGAATCAGTTCCGGCAGGTGCGCAGAGTTTGGATATAAAGTAGCCGCTGTTGATCGTGTTGGCCGTAACGAGTTCGCAGCTAGTGCCCGGCGACGGACAATCATACAGACCGTTAGGGTTCACCGCATCAGCAAAAAGGATGTACGTCGTGGGGGTCGAAATATCAAAATGGATACCGTAGCCTGCAGTGAAGCTGCTGCTGACGCCACTGCCGAAGCGCTGCACTGAGATACCGTATACCTGCGCCTGTCGCACTGAGAGCGCGACGTCGTAGGCGAAATTCTGTAGCAGCACTTGGCCGCCGTATTCATTGTTGTTGGCGAGAACGATGGATGTCACGATGATCATAATGCCGCACACGACGAGAAGCTCAATCAACGTGAAGCCGCGTGCTGGTCTACTTCTATCCATAGATTATGAAAACAACGGCATGGGAATATTATACAAAATCGCAAACCAGATAATGAGGCACGAGAGAATAAGGAACGGGCCAAAGGGCACCTCGCTTTTCATTGTAAACCCGCCCGCCACTTTTGCCGACGCTCGTGTGGGGGTAAACCGACTCAACATGCGGCGATAGTACGGTAGCGGCAAGAGAATACACACCGATACGACGGCGCCGATCACAAACGCGAAAAAAATCGCAACGACACCGAGTGTGGGCCCCAACAGCCAGCCGATGCCGAGCGCCAATTTCACGTCACCGAATCCCATCCACTTGCCGTTCGAAACGAACCAGAGTGCAAACAAAGGCAGCGCGGCCAACGGTCCGCCTACAAAATAGAGCCACGCCGGAATGCTCAGGACAGACGTGAATAAAAGAGGTGCCGTAACGAGAAACGCGAGCGTATCAAACGCATAGACCCATGTGTTGGGTATGATCGAGTGATAAAGATCGTAGACGAAAATACAAACGAGGAGCGCTACGATCGCACATGACAGGACCATGTAGACCGGACCAAGGGGAAACGACGCCGCAGCAATCGCGGCAAACAGGAGCGCGGTCGAACATTCAACCAGCAGATACTGGATCGAGATTCGTGTATGACAATCGCGGCAGCGTCCGCGCAGGTATATCCATGAGCATACGGGAACCATATCAAACCATCGTAAGTGCGCATGGCACGCCGGGCACTCACTCCTGCCACCGATCGATTTCTTGCCGAAACGCAAAATGACGACGTTGAGAAAGCTACCGACAACGAGACCAAAAAGGCCAAAGATAACCGCCGTCATGCGGGAAAGTATCGCACGAAAATTCCCGCCGAGCGGGATTGTTCGTGCACATGCGCCTTTCTATGGAGTGGCGCAATACATCGGGCTCGCACAGTTGACCGCGGGGCTCGCGCTGCTGAAATCGGTATGCACGCTGTCGGCAAGCGCCGAGTTCGTGCTGCTTTCAAGGAGTGCGCCGAGCACATACTTGGAGCAAGTTGCCCCCGCACCGGTGCAGCCCGTCACACCGTCGGCATTGAGCCCCGAATAGTACGAGTAGGTGTTTGGTGCTGTATTCAACGGATCAACGGGCATCACCGCGATATAGCCATCGGTCACCAAAATACCGTTGTTGAAATCAGTGGCTGACGGGTAGCTCGAATTTGCGTCGTAGTAGAGTTCGAGCGCCAGCTGCATTTGTTTGACGTCGGCGATGCGTTTGGCATCGCGCCCTTTTTGCCGGGCACCATTCAAAGACGCAAGAACGATCGAAGAAAGGATGCCAATGATCGCAACGACCACAAGGAGCTCAACCAGTGTGAAGCCCGTTGACCCGCTTGTGCGATGGTATCTGCTGCTGAACTTCAAAAACATATGCATGAAGTATACCGTGCTACGAACCACGTGGCCATAGCAATGCTTTGGGAAAGTGTCTTCCGCATAGAGAAGGGGTATCGTGGATTGTGTGGATAAAATTCATACAGAAAGAGAGAAGGGCCACATAAAAAGCAGAGACCTGGTTTCCCCAGGTCTCTGCCGATATACACGTCAGTCGGATATTACGGACACACGACTGCCCCTGAGGCTGCCCAGGCGTTTATCTCGGCCTTCGAATCCCCCGCGCTATCAACGCACCATGCATTGTTTGTTCCCGTCAGAGGAGCTTCAACGACCCAGGTCGTGGCTGCTGAATCACAGCCAACTTGGGTTGCACTCGCGGCAGAGTTTGCGCCACCGGCCGTTACACCGCTGATATCAGAAGCGGCATTGGCGAGAATGCTCGCGAGCCCATAGCTGGCCTGCGCTGCGGTACAAAGGGCACCAGAGGCGCCGTAGGTGTTGTTTGTACTGTAGTAGAGTTCTGCCTGACTCTTTGCCGAATCGAGCTGAGATTTAATCGCCGCATCAACGCCTTTCGTGCGTGCACCACTGACGGCTGCCAAGACAACCGCAGCCAAGAGACCGATAATCGCAATCACCACGAGCAGTTCGATCAGGGTGAAGCCGCGTTGCGCTACTTTCTTCATAGAATAAGGACTTTTAGAATTATCTTGATAAATGGTAATTGACCCGCCCAACGTTATTGTACCTGGTTCTTGTCACCCTCCTTGCGCTCCCCCTCTCCTATATGTGGATAACGTCATACCTATCCCCTCACGGGGTATTTGCCATATCTCTTGGCTCAACCACAGGGCGAGTACCCCGTGAGGGGATAGACATCGATAACGTGAGAAGACTTAGAAACTCGAGGCAATGTTGTAAATCGGCACCAAGACGGATGCGAGGAGTATCCCCACCCCGACAGCCAACGTAACGATAATAAACGGCTCAATTAAGCCAACGAGCGTATCGACCGCGTTGTCGACCTCGCGACGGTAAAAGCGTGCGATCGTGGAGAGAATCGGCGCCATATTGCCGGTCTCTTCCCCAATTTTGACCATCGCAACCATGATGCTGGGAATCTCCGGATGCTTGCGGAAAGCGTCGGAGAGCGGCATACCCCCTTTCACGTCCTGCGCTGCATCGGCGAGAATCTGCTGGTAGACGGGGTCTTCCACAACCGCGCCCGTGATTTCGAGTCCGCGCAAAATCTGAATGCCGCTCTTTAACATCGTCGAGAGGTTGTCGGCGATGCGGGAGAGGAAAATCTTCTGATACAGGGTGCCAACCGCAGGTATCTGTAGCCGGGCGCGTGCGACCGTAAGGCGTCCTGATTCTGTTTTTGCGTAACGCATAAGAAAACCGGCGGCAATCGCAAGGAGAATGAAAAGAAGAATGAAGTAGTGGGAGAAAAAGAGCGAGAAACCAATGATGATCTGCGTATATATCGGTACGGCGACCCCACTTTGGGTCAGCATTTTTGCGAGGTTCGGTATGACCAGTGTCATCATGAGGGTCATGACGACGGCGAACGTGACCAAAATGAACGCAGGGTAAATGAGCGCGTTTCGCGCTTTCGAAACGAGCTCGTAATTGCGATCGAGATAATCCGCGAGAAATTGGAAAGTTTCGTCGAGTTTGCCCGACTCCTCGCCAGCACGCACCATATTGGAGTAGAATGACGAGAATACGGTGGGGTGCTTGGCAAGTGCAGAAGAAATGGTGGTACCGCTCTGAATGTCGTTGCCGATTTCAGTCAAAATATCGCCTAGCTTTTTGGTACGCGCCTCCGCCGCCAACAGGCGGAACGCGCGCAGGGCCGATACCTGCGCTTCAAACAGAGTCGACATCTGGCGGCTCAACATCACGACGTCGGCACTCGTGACGCGTTCAAGAAAACTAATGTTGCGGTTGAACCCGGAGTTCTTGTCCGCTACCGGATCAATCGCGGATATAACCAAACCGCGCCGCTGGAGCGCAGTGATTGCGGGGTCGATCGAAACGGCATCGATCGTACCTTCCCGCTTGTTGCCATCCCGATCAACACCGCTGTAACTAAAAATGGCCATGATTACATGAGCCGCTCAAGGCCCGCGGGGTTTTGCGACATTTGATACGCACTCTCGACGGAAATTTCGCCGCGCGCAACCAATTCCGCGAGCGAGCGGTTCATATCGATCATGCCGTCGGTCGATCCCGTTTCGATGACAGTGTTGATTTCGTGGGTGCGTTTTTCGCGAATCAGATTGGCAATGGCTTTGTTGTTTATGAGAAGTTCGCAGGCGGGAATTAGGCCACCGGAAATACGTGGAATCAAGCGCTGGCTAAAGATTCCCGCCAAGGAGGAGGCGAGCTGCAGGCGAATTTGATCCTGCTGGTCGCCGGGGAAGGTGTCGATGATGCGATCCACCGTTTGGGCAGCGTCGTTGGTGTGCATGGTTGAAAAGACGAGGTGGCCTGTTTCAGCTGCAGTGACTGCCGCCGACATCGTGGCATGATCGCGCATCTCGCCGACGAGAAGGACGTCGACGTCTTCGCGGAACGCTGAGGTGAGCGCAGTTGCAAAATCCTTCGTATCGATACCGACTTCGCGCTGCTCCATAAGCGACTGTTTCGGTTCGAAGATGTATTCAATCGGATCCTCGATGGTAATGATGTGCTCCATCCTATCGGTGTTGATGAGGTCGATGAGCGCGGCCAACGTGGTGGTTTTCCCCTGCCCCACGGGACCGACAACGAGGAAAAACCCTTGCGATTTGCGCGCGAAGGACACGAGCGCTTCAGGCAGGTTAAGTTCCACGACGGTCTTGATCTGTTTGGGGATAAGGCGCATGGCGATACCGATCGCCTGGCGCTGAAAAAACGCATTGCAACGGAAGCGCGCATCGTCGCTCTGGTACGCGAAGTCGATTTCTTGATCTACTTCGAATCGCTTCAGATGCGCTTCGGAAAGAAGCGCTGTGGCAAACCCGAGCGTATCTTCGGGGGTAAGGATTGGTTCCCTCAACATCGGCGTCAAATTACCGGAGACGCGGATCGTCGGGTGTGCACCAGTCGAGAAATGCAAGTCAGACGCACCTTCGTGCACGACCACGTTAATGTAGCGCTTGAGGAGAGAAGGATAGTCGAGTGCCATGCGTATCTATTGTAGCGTCTTTTCGGACGATCGTGGCGTCATATCCACACAAGATGGTGATTGTACTCCTGGGGTGATCTGAGGCACTCTCGCGTGTTACGTTCGTAACTTCCCAATCTCCTCTCGTGTGCAATCAACCACTTCGGACGGCATGGTGCTCGCTTTGATGATGCATCGTGCGGCACCGAATTCGCTGATTTTCGCTTTCTCCCCTTCGCTCATATCGTTGGCGAGCGCAATTTTCGCCGCCCGCGGCGCAAGCTTCTCTTTTTTCATCGTCTCAAGAAAAGCGGCGCCATCAGACCCGTGCATGACAAGACTGAAGAGGACCGCGTCGGCCGCGAATCCCTTCCGAAGCACTTCAAGACCTTCCGCGGCCGAGAGCGAGCCATGCACGTTGAACCCCGCCTGATAAAATTTCATCACGTATGTATCAAGGAAGAATTTATCGTCGTCGACGACAAGAACATTGCCCAGGGACGGTGGAGTTTTTTGCTCGTTCATACCACGGGTTCAGCAGGTGCAACGGCGGGAGGTGTCGGCGTCGATGCAATGTCTTCATCGCCCGCCAGAAGCAAGCTGGAGAGCCCGTTGACTTCTGAGAACGGAATTTGCTTTGCAAAGGCCTTGAGCGCGGCATCTTCGCGCATCGTGAGCATGCCCTGCCCACGCGCGGCACTCCACAATCGGCTCTCGACCGGAGAATCGAGGACGACTTTTTCGACCTCGGATGACATCTCAAGCACTTCAAAGACGGCCATGCGGCCACGCATGCCGGTGGGACATGTCGGCGTTTTTTCGGGTCCGTAAATTTTATCCGGGACGGGAAAACGGTATTTTTCCGGCAGTGATTTGAGTTGCGCTTCAATCGCCTTGCGCTCGGAGGGAGAAATAGTGGTCTCGACCCCGGTACCAGGACAGAGCGTGCGCACGAGACGCTGCGCGATCGACACGACCAAGACCGGCGCGATCAGGTACGGCTCAACGCCCATTTGAATGAGACGCGGAATGGTACCAATAGCGTCATTGGTGTGGATGGTCGAGAGCACGAGGTGACCAGTCAGAGCCGCCTGAATCGCGAGCTGCGCCGTCTCCGCGTCGCGGATCTCACCCACCATGATGACATCGGGGTCCTGACGCAAAGTGGTACGCAAACCGTTGGCGAAGGTGTAGCCGATTTCGGGGCGTACCTGGGACTGGTTGACGCCATCGACGTAGTACTCGATCGGGTCTTCGAGCGAGAGGACGTTTTTGCGCTCGCGGTCGACCTCAGTCAGCATCGAGTAGAGCGTGGTTGATTTACCGCTACCCGTGGGGCCCGAAATGAGGACGAGTCCGTGCGGTGCCGAGGCGGCGCGGCGCATAATCGAGAGATTGCGATCGGTCAGTCCGATTTCGTCGAGCGAAATGAATCCCTGCTCGCGGTCGAGAATACGAATCACGACCTTCTCCCCGCTGTAGGCGGGAAAGGTGGACACGCGGAAGTCGATCGGACGGTTGTCGATGGTGGCAGAGAAGCGGCCGTCTTGCGGCTTTCGCTGTTCATCAAGGCGGATCGAGGAAAGCACCTTGATGCGCGCCACGAGTGCGCGGTGGGCCGAGAGTGGGAGCACCACCGATGTGTGCAAATCGCCGTCGACGCGGTAGCGCACACGCACGCCGCTTGATTGCGGTTCGATGTGGATGTCGGAGGCGCGCCCATCCACCGCGTAGCGCAAGATGGTTGAGACAATTTTTATAGTGGGCGCATCTTCCTGGATGTTTTTCACATCGGCGCCACTCCCCTTGTCCACCGATGGGTCGTCGAGGTCGAGGGATGCGGGCTCGCCGGAAAGTTTTTGACCGTGCTGCTCGGTTTCGAGATCGGATACCGCGCGATCCACCTCGCCGGCTAAGCCGCGATACATCTGTAGTATGCGGTCGAAATCTTTCTCGGAGATTCGAAATATTTTGAACGGAATACCAGTGGCGCGCGCGATGAAATTCAGGGCGTCGATGGCCTGTATGTCTTCAGGGTCGACCATGCCGACCTCAAGGACATTCTCGACGAAGCCGAGTGGCGCGATTTTGTAGTGCTCCGCAGATTCCTCCGGGATGTAGCGCAGCACATCGTAGGGAACTTTTGCCTCCTCAAGCGCGCGGATTGGAACGTTAATACCGGAGACGCCGAGTGATGGATTCGTGTTCACCGGATCAGTCATGGCTCGTTAGTGTGTCGCTCCTTGCAGCGTAGTGGTTGTGCTTCCGATCGTCGAATTCCCCGTAACGCCAAGTGGCGCGAATGGGTCGGGACGGCCGACAGGCTCCGGCGTGATGGGCGTCGTGAAGTCTTTCAACACTTGAAATGACGGGTCAGAAAAAATCGTGCCGGAGAGTGTCACGCTCTGGAGCGCAAGCAAAGACTGCACTAATTGATCAGTACCTTGTGGCGACTGGCTCGGCTGGTTACTCGAGATGACGGTTGCGGGAGTCGAGCCAGAGAGAAAATACCACGCGGCGATGGCGAAGGCGAAGGCGATGATGATCGAGAGCACTTTGTGTTTGAGAATCCAGTCCATACGATTATTTAAGCCAGTAGGTTTCGAGAGTCATGTCGTAGCGGTATTGCGCAACACCGCCAGAGGCAGTCTGCGGGGTAATCGTGAGTGTTTGCAAATCGACAATGCGCAGACTCTGTTCGAGCGCAGTCAAGAATGAGCGGAATTCGTCATAGCTGCCGTAGGTTGCAAAGTGCAATGTCAGCGATGCGTACTTCTGGCTATCGGGGCCCACGGCACCGACGGTCCCGCTCTGGGACGTCGACGTGTTGGGCGTCGAGACATCGACATTTTCGAGTGCCATGCCGTAGCTCGTGGCAATGTTGTTGAGATCAAGAATGAGACCGATATTATTCACCTGATCCGGCAACATTGTCTGCAAACGAGTAATGTCGTTCGGGTTGAATGCATTGTATTGCGCGAGCAGCTTCTGCTTGAGCGCGTCTAACTGCGCGGCTTTCGAGAGCGCCGCGCTGTATTGGGAAATTTGCGCTTGCGTGTCGCCCGCGGTCGCATACGTGGGGCTGGTATAGAGAAAGAATATGCCACCAGCAAGTACAAACAGAATGATTGCGAAGATTGTTTTTCCCATATTACGGTTGCGAAACGCTCGATGTGCTCGTTTGTTGCGGCTGTCCCGTTTGAGTGGTGGAGGCAGACGATTGCGTCGGCGTCAGCGACGTTTGCTGCTGGAGCTGTGGTGCCTGGCCACTGGTCAGTTGTCCGAAATTCAACGCGGCGGGGTTCACGAGCGCGGAGACTGAAAAATGCACGCCGTCTTTTTGGCGAACAATGTTGGCGAAAATCGGACTCGTGAAGACGCCGCTCTTGCTTAAGAGATCGTCCTGCAGCGCGATCGAGTTCACGCTCTGTGCGACGCCGGTCATGCTGATCTTGATTTGCTGTGGATTGGTGGCGTCAAAGTCGAGGCTTGCAAAGGAAACTGTTTGCAACGTCACCTGGTCGAGAATATCGAAAAGGGCGGACGGGGCGATGTGAGCATCAAGAAGGCTTTGCGCAGATTGCATGCGGTCGTTGAGGCGGATCAGCTGCTGTATGAGCGACGGTTCAAACTGTTGCTGGGCGCGCTGCAGCTGGGCGACGTCGGATTGCGATTGCGCATTCAAGTACTGTTGGTAGAGAAATACCGCGACCGCAAGCGAAATCGATGCGACGAGTGCCACGATGCCTAAGACAAGCAGCAAATCGCCGAGTCCGCTCCCATTGCGGATACGCGTGCTCTTCTGCGGCTCGGCTGCGTCGCGAGGAATGAATGATGACTGTATGCCTGATTCCATATGTGTTGCTACTCACCTCGCAAGGCGCGGAAAGCTAAGCCAACCGACACCGAGAACCCCGGCCCGATCTGCTGCAGCACTGGTCCCATAAAGGCGGGCGCTTCGGTTTTCCCGAACGGATCGGCGATCTCGACTTCCACCGAGAGCGTCTGCTTCGCCACTTCCGAGAGTCCGGGGAGCGACGCGCCGCCGCCAGCAAAGACGACGTGTGATACATTCTTATTGTATCGCTGCCCGTAGCTCAATAGTACCTTACTCACTTCGCTAAACACACGCGTCAGTGTTGATAACAGCGCGGTCTTGATACGTTCGTTTTCATCAAGTGAGTAGGCGGAACTATCGAGGAGCCCGCGCTCGCGCTTCACGCGTTCCGCCTTATCAAATTCCCAACCGACCGAGCGCGCCAATGTCTCGGTCATCTGCTGACCGCCAACGGTGACCAAGTGCGTGAAGCGCACCACGCCGCGCTCGACCACATAGATTTTCGTCGTGGAAGCGCCGAGGTCGACGAAAACGATGGGCGCCAGGCCGTGCCCGGTCGATGAGCGGATTGCGCTGAAAATCTCAATCTCATAAAACTTTGCGCTGATGCCTGCAACTGCCGCGATAGTTTGATATCCCGCAAGCACGCTGTTTTGTATCGCGACCAATAGAATCTCCTGACCCTTTACGTGCGCGGCTGGTTCTGGCGCCGGACTCACGCGATCAAACGAACCTCCGCGACTCTCGTCTTTCGGAATGACGAACCAGTCGAGCGCGACGTCGGAGACCGGCACCGGAATGTACTTACGCGCCTCAATCGGCACCATGCGCTTGAGCTGCTCCTTATCGACTTTCGGCAAATCAAGAACGGCGATGAGCGACGAGGAGAACGGGATCGAGATCGCGCCGTCACGCGCGGTAACGTTTGCTTCACGCATCAAGTCCACAAGTGCTTTACCAAGATCCTCCGGCGGCAATTTCACCGCTTTACCGATCGGAATCTTGGCATACGGCGCAAGCGCGATTTCGCCGTAGGTTTCAAGCACGGCGGCACCCCGCGCAAGGCGCAGCTGCACTATTTTGATCGATGAGGTGCCGATATCGACGCCGATAACGCTCTGCGGATTCTTTGAAGTGAGCGAAGACAGGACGTTCGAAAGCGAAAATGCCATTCGAAAAAGTATACCACTACAACGCGTCGATTTTCGCCGCGAGCCGCGCCGCGTTCCCATACGAAAGTAATCCTCGGTAGGATTCAACCGTTTCCTTCTTCCGCTCTGTTTTCGCAAGCGTCCGAAACATCCGCCGTTTCGTGGGTACTCCGCAGCATGCGGTGATCGGTAAAACGCGCCCAGCCGAAAAAGTCAACGCTTGAAGCCGAAGAAATACGTCGCGTTCTCTGAAAAAATGGGCGAGATCGGCAAGATGTTCGGCGGATGGAACGGGCAGTTGAAAAAGCAAAACCTTGATCTGAAACGCTCCGGATGTACGGATACTGGATTCGGCAGTGGGAAACCGTAATCGCCCGTATATTCGCCTGCTACCACTTTCAGTGTATCAAAAAGAATGAGTCCCGACGCGAGATGCGTCGGGGACTCGGGATTCCGGCTGCGCCGGGTCAAGATCAAAGAGACCAAGCGCAGTGCAAGGGTCAGACGGCCGAAGCCGCGGATACCTGGCGGAGAAGGAACACTAAGCGCTCGTCGAGCGGCCAGCGATCGCCGGGACCCATCCAACCGTGGCTGAACCACAACCGGCCGTTGTTGAGGTTCCCCATCTCGAAGACGACCGGGCGGCCAGAGACAGGAATCCGCTTCATCGCAACCCAGAGGACTTCGCCGTTGGGCTGATCCTTGTATTGGATGGCGAGATGCGGGCCGACTTCGGCGGGGCACAGTTCGACGACGTAGCAGTCGAGGTTCGCGGCGCTCCATTCGACGAGACGCTCCACATCGAAGAGTTCGTCAGTCATAGGCTTCTCGGTGAAGCCAAGGTTCGCCGGACAGAGGTCAATCAACGTGGTCGTCTGCTGCTCGCCGAGCGTCGTGAACAGCTGGTGGTTCATCATGCTTCTGGTTGCTCTGCCCGGTTCACGATGCGCGATCCTGAGTTGCTCGATGAGATCGTCCTTCGGCACGCCGCCGATCACGATCGACATCGTGCGGATGAAGTGCCTGCGCAGGCCGCCCGAGAACGGGGTGAACTTGCCGTCATGGATCGTTCGCAACGCGGCCATAACGCCATCGAAGGGCAACGACGTGCCGAGCCGCCCCGCGATCGCGCGGATTAACCTTTGAAGCCGAACACCTGTACGATCAAACGTATGGGATACACG